>Ga0272444_10000294_pt1 | contig 56117 bp, 51 predicted proteins | sample SSMForm13_FD_201033 | JGI IMG/M metagenome (GOLD analysis project Ga0272444, IMG submission 201033) | Marine sediment archaeal communities from Little Sippewissett salt marsh, Falmouth, MA, United States - SSM-Form-13 | ecosystem: Environmental > Aquatic > Marine > Wetlands > Sediment ... | reverse complement strand
GCGCCGCCAGCTCCACAAGCCGTTCTTGCTCGATCGCTGACTTGTCCTGCCACTGTGTTCGAACAAGCATCATCGGCCCGTGAGGCGTTGACGGATACACCCGCAAATCCTGTGGAAGAAGCAGATTCTGCAGTTCCCTCTTCTCCTCCTCCGTTGCGGCCACCACGATCTTCGTATCGGGGTGAATCTTGTAGTACAGCGGATAGTCCAGCAAGCGCAACGCGTTCAGCGTGAAACCTGCCTCCGAAAACAGGTTCGCTACTCGTTCTCCGAACCCCGGACGACGCAACTTGCAGCGATAGCGTGCAGCGAGCGGATCCCGCGGATCCAGCCCCAACTGCCCCGCCATGCGTTCAAGTCTCGCCTGAACCGCTTCGGGGTCCGCCACGAGCGCTCGCGGACGTTGGCGACACCAGGCGGACAGGTGCTTGGTTGCGCGCGGGGGGACACCATTGTAGAACGGCCGAAGCAGCCGATCGCCCAGTGCGTTCGCCAGATCGTCAGCCAGCGCAAGATCGCAGTCCGTCCATGGGATCTCGCCGCTTACGATGTACTGCGCACCGATACGTTCCATGTAGTGAATGGCTCGTGAATACAGGATCTCACGGCAGTTCGCGCAGCTTCGCTCAAGGCGGAACGGCTGTCCCGCTGTCATGCCGACAAGCTTCCGGTACTCTCGCTTGAGGGACTGCGTGCGGTATGTCGCATGCGGCCACTCGGACTTCACAAGGTCCCGGAGCTCTTCCAGCAAGCATGCAAATGGGGATCGGAGGTGCAAAAGACATACGCCTTCTACCTCAGGATGACACTCAACCAGACGGGTCGCAATGCGACTCGCCAGACTCCCCGAGAATAGCGAGAGTACCCTAACCACGCCCTGACCCCGACTCCTCCGGACGACAGCCGAATCCTATCTTCTCGGCTCGATTAACCCGTAGTGTCCATCTCGTCGATGATAGATGATCGCGACCTGGTCCGTCTCCACGTTGACGAAGACAAGAAATTCCTTCTCGATCGCATCCAACTGCATCGCCGCCTCTTCGGGACTCATCGGCTTCTGGAAGTACGTGTCCGTTCGAACGATCTGCGCCTCAAACGACTCGCTTGCTCGGCCATCTCCTGTTCCGTTGCCGCCGCTACCGCGCTCCCTCACGTCGTGCAACTGGTCCTTGAACTTCACCAGCTGCCTCTTGAGCCGATCGACCGCCTTGTCAATCGAGGCGTACATGTCTGTCGACTCTTCCTTGGCTGTGATCACTTTCTTGTTCGTGAGGTGCGCGTGGAGATCCGCGATCTGCCGCTCTTTCTCGACCGACAGGACCACGTCCACGCTGATGATTCGATCAAAAAAGCGCTCCAGAGACTCGGTCTTCTCCAGAACGTACGCTCGAACGGCTTCGCTCGCATCGGTGTGACGCTGGGCGATCTTGATCTTCATCGGCTCCCCCTTCCCCCGGCAAGTGTAGCAGGAAAGCAGAGACCGGTCAATGACCCGATCGCTCGATATCCCGTTTCAAACTGGGTTTCCGCACTATCGCTGCCCGGCCAAGCCTGTCGCGAAGCAGCCGCATCACGAGGTGGAGTCCATGGGCTCCGATGTCCGGCTGATACACGGCAAACTCCTGGGACACGTACGACTTCAGGCTGCTACGGTAGTACGTACCGTCCGTTCTTCTCTCCCGCCCAAGCAAACCGGTATCGATGAACTCACGCGGGGGCTGGTCGTCGATCAACTCACGGGCGCAACTCGTCCACGCGGCAATCTGCTCGACAGAATAGGGACCCGGCGCGTGGGTCACAAGAAACGCAAGAACCCGTTGGTGAAGAAGGTCGGCGCGTGAGATCCTCGACGCAATACGATCGACATGCCGCAGCACGGCTGGAGGAAGCGTTTCGTCCGCCGCACCGATTTCATCTGCGTCCAAGTCGATCACGGGGGCCGACACCGAGTAGCCGTCCGTCGTCTCGGCACGCGGCTCGTCCTCGCAGTCGCACACTGCCGTAGCCACCTCGCGAGAGCGTTCTGCAGATGCGGTTATCAGCGGTTGGTAGCGGGGTCGACTGATCGGAACCGGTTCTGCGGTCGGCACCTCGACTCGAATGTATCCCAGCGTGCGCGCCACCTCTTCCAACTCAGCGATTTTCGCATCCTTGCCCGCCAGCTGATTCTCCAAGTGAGCTATCCGCTTCTCGAGTTTCTCGACGGGATCCCTCCGGCCCTTTCCATCCCGCGCCTTCTCGATGGCCTCGATGATCGACGCACTGACCCGACGGAGTTCCGGACTCGCAACCGCTTCCAACGTCGGCGTGAATCCCGCGTGGAATGTCTGACGCTCCCGTACGTAGATCGGGAGAACCGTGTCCCCATTCACATAGATGCAGTCGCCCGTGTTCAGAGCGCTGACGATCTCCTTGACTTCGTTCTTCCTCCATGGAAGAAGCTCGCCGTACACTCGCATGTCAACCTCGTGCACAACCCGGTGAAGCAGCAGCATGCCCGCCTGGCTGAGGACGTCCTTGTCAACCTTCGCACTGCGCTGAGACACGACGACAGCTCCCAGACCCCGTTTACGACCGCGCAGCGCGACCCGCGAGATCAGCTCTTTGAGTTCGGTCTTCACCCCTTGCGGGATGAACTCGTGCGCCTCTTCGATCCCGATGATGTACGGACGCCTGAGCTTCCCCGCGAGAGTCCACAGCGCGGCCAAGTACTCCTTGAGCAATTCGTTCCGCTCCTCGGACAGGAACCCGCTCAGGTCGAGAACCACGGGCACGTTCTGCTCCATGCTCACCTGTGCAATTTCCGCGGCGCACCCGGCGTCAATCTCAATCTCCACCCCGTCACCTGCACCAACAACGAGGACCTCGTACCTCTCCTTCAACCCGAAGTACTCGCCTTCGATGTCGACGATCGACATGGGGTAGTTGTTCTTCAGCAGCTCCTCGAAGATCACGCCCGTCGTGTTTGACTTCCCCGACCCCCGTATCCCGAGAACTGCGATGCACTGACCGATGACTTGCTCAAGGTCGAGACCAAGATCCTCACTGATGTGTAACGGCGTTCCCATCGTTCATGCGCTGTTGCATCGCTGAAGACAGCAACGCGCAGCAGTCCCCCCTCGAAGTGAGTTCACATAGAAGAGGGTACCGCTCGCCAATGGGAACCCGGCTGGCGCGTGTCCGTTTCGATGACCCCCATCGTCCCGTTCTCGGGGCCGACTACGCGTCACGCTCTCCCCGACAGCGGTCGGACACCGCCGCAGCACGCGCCAGCGCCAGCGCCGCATCGCGCGTCGGAATCTCACCCGACAGGATCCGGTCGTGAAGGTCTTTCAGAACCGCTCCGAGGGCCTTCCCGGGCTCCATACCCAGCTGGACCAGGTCGTGCCCGTCGATTAGCTCGCGGGCGCGTCGCAGCCCGCAGACGGTGTCGATGTGTTCCACAACGCGAAGCGTTTCATGCAGAATCGGCCGCCATGCAGAGGAATGGTGCGCGCTCGCTTCGCTGTCAGCGATCAGTACTTCAAGAAGGTCGAAGAACAGCGGATATCGCCCACGAAGCGCCTCTCCATCCGGGTTCTCACCCTCGCTCACGAACCGGACCTGCTTTCCCCTTCCCATGACCGGGAAATCCGCAATCCGCATGTGGTGCTTGACCAGGTAGGCAATGCGCGTCCAGTCGGCCTTGCTCAGCCGAAGCCGTTGCGCGACCGCCTTCGCCATACGCGCACCAATCGCGCAATGTCCGCCCATGTTCGCTCCGCGGTTCCGCTCCAGCGCGTCGGGTTTCCCGATGTCGTGCAAGCACACGGCCAGTTTCACGATTGGGTCACGAACGAACGCATCCGCGACCCGGACGGCCTCGATCGTGTGGACAAACACATCCCCCTCCGGGTGATACTCCTCCGGTTGCTCAACGCCCTTCGTAACGACCAGCTCCGGAAGAATCCGTCCGAGCAAACCGACCGAGTCCAGAAGAGCCAACCCCAGGGCAGCGCGCGGCGTCCGGAGCAATCGAATGAGTTCCGCCCCAGTTCGTTCCTGTGAGATACGGTCGATCAGAGGCGCGGACTCGCGGATGGCGTCCGCGGTGTTCGGATCGAGTTGCCCGTCGATCTGGCACACGAAGCGCACGGCCCGCAGCATGCGAAGGTGGTCCTCTCGGAACCGATCGTTCGGAACCCCAATCGCGCGGACGAGCCGCTCCTTGAGGTCGTCGACTCCACCTACGAGATCGATGACCTCTCCGTCAACGGTTGCCGCAAGCCCGTTGATCGTCAGGTCGCGACGCCGGACGTCCTCCTCAAGCGTTCGTCCCCACCGAATGGTTCCTGGCCAGCGTCCATCGTACTCGGATTCCACACGATACGTGGCCACCTCGTACGCCTTTCCGCACTCCGAGACAACCACCGTTACGCCGAACTCTTCTCCCACATCAAGGATCGGGCGGTCGTGCAGGATCCGTCGGACGTCCGTAGGGAGCGCCGACGTTGCGATGTCTACATCGGTCGGGGGGAACGGAATGCTCTGTCCCGTCGCATGCAGAATCGCATCGCGGACGACCCCCCCTACCAGCACCGCTTCGAAGCCGGCGTCGTGCAGACGGCCGAGCACGGCCCGGGCAAACGGGTGGGCGCGGAACACTTCTGCGACATCGATGCGTTTCATCCACTCACTCCATCCGCACGGACCCCGATCAGCATCTTCGTTGCACTGCCGCCCATGATTCGCTCATCCGCCTCTCGTCCACGGCAGCCTATCCGCTACGAAAGCCCAATGACGTTCCCGTCCTCGTCAAGATCCATTCCGGTGAAGGCGGGTACGACAGGCAGTCCGGGCATCGTCTGCATGTCTCCGCAAATCGGATAGACGAAGCCCGCGCCAACGCTGGCACGGACTTCGCGGATCGGAAGCACATACCCGGTTGGAACACCCTTCCAATCGGGATTATGTGACAGAGACAGATGTGTCTTGGCCATACAGATCGGAAACTCTCCATACCCCAGCGACTCGTAGCGATCCAGTTGTTCCTGCGCCTCCACGGACAGCGCGACCCCGTCCGCTCCGTACACCGTTCGCGCGACGAGGTCGATCTTCTCAACCAGCGGGCTCTCCAGCGGATACAGGAACTGAGCTGTCGACTCCACCTGGCAGGCGTCGATCACTGCATCGGCCAACGCCTCCGCCCCGACCCCACCGCAAGCCCAATGGTCAGCCACGACGGCCGCGCGCGCTCCGGCATCCACTGACACCCTGCGAACCAGCTCCAGTTCCGCCTCCGTGTCCGTCGGAAACCGATTGACGGCCACAACGACAGGGACCCCGAACGCACGGGCAATCTCGAGGTGCCGCACGAGGTTCGCACACCCGGCCTTCACAAGCGGAAGGCTCTCCCGCTGATACTCGTCAGGCAGGGGTTTCCCGGCAACAACCCGCGCTCCGCCGCCGTGCATCTTGAGCGAGCGTACCGTGGCCACAAGCACGACAGCGTCCGGGGTCAGCCCACTCACCCGGCACTTGATGTCGAAGAACTTCTCCAAACCGATGTCCGCACCGAAACCGGACTCGGTGACCACATAGTCGGCGATTTGGGTGGCAAGCCGATCGGCGATAATCGATGAGTTCCCGTGTGCAATGTTGGCGAACGGACCCGCGTGAACGAACACGCCCTGTCCTTCAAGCGTCTGCATCAACGTAGGATGAACCGCGTTTCTCATCAGGACGGCGGCGGCGCCGCCGACCGCCAGATCGTCGACCGCAACGGGGGAGCCATTGCGTCGCAGCGCAACGACGATGCGCCCAATGCGGCGACGCAGATCGCCGACATCCTCTGCCAAGGCCAAGCAAGCCATCAACTCCGATGCTGCCGTGATGTCGAATCCCGTCAAGCGCGGAACCCCGTCCTGCTTGCGGCCCAACCCGACAACAACCTGTCGCAGCGCACGATCGTTGACGTCCAGCACGCGATTCCACGTGATCGAATACGGATCGATGTCCAGACGCTCCATGCCCCGTTTCTTCCATCCTGCGTCGGAGAAGTTGCGCTCGTGCATCATCCGCGCGTCCAGTGCCGCGGCAATCAAATTATGTGCCGCTGTGACAGCGTGCATGTCTCCGGTCAGATGAAGATTGAACTCCTCCATCGGAATCACCTGTGCGTACCCGCCGCCGGCCGCACCGCCCTTGATCCCGAAAGTCGGCCCCTGCGAGGGTTGGCGGATACACGCCATGGCGACCGCGTTCCGTCGACCCAGCCCCTGCACGAGACCGATTGTCGTTGTGGTTTTCCCCTCCCCGAGCGGTGTGGGCGTGATCGCCGTGACGTCGATGTACTTCCCCCCCCGCCGGTCCTGTTCCCTGCGGGTCGCGTCACTGCGGACCTTCGCCATGCTGTGGCCGTACGGGATGAGATCATCCCGTGTCAGTCCAAGCGACTCGGCAATCTCGTGGATCGGCTTCGGAGCCGCTTCCCGTGCGATCGCAAGATCAGACTTCATCAGTAGACGCCGCCCCCTCCTCCTCGGACCTTCTGCGGAGCGTCGATTCGCTGACCTCCGAATGCGCACGCCGATCTCCCAGTCCCAACTCGTTGCCATCGACGCGCAGCAACTCGTCCAAGTGCAGCGCGCGCTCGACCGTTTCGTCGACAGCGAACTGGAGTTCCGGCGTATGCCGTTGGGCAAGTCGTTCTGCAAGCATCCGGCGATAGAAGCTCGAATCGTGCTGCAACGCCGCAAGGAACGTTGTGTGGTCCACGGGCGCGCCGGCCGCCACGTACACCTTTGCATACCGTCCGTCAATCGACAGCCGTACGTCCATGACGGTGGGGAACGCACCGCGAACAACTGGATCTCGGCTCTCGAACTCCACGATCTGTGCCAGTTCACGAAGGATTTCCTCCTGCAATCGGGCATTCCGGCGCTTGCTCATAGAATCTCCATCGAGCTGTCCTCGAGCTCGTACCCTTGTCCTCGTTCCAACGACCGTTGGCACCGCGTCAGAGCCGAGTCCGTGAATTGGCGATCGTCCGACAGATGAGACACGCGAAGGTGCACGCAGCGAAGGTCGGGTGACGGTGAGACCTCACAGACACCGTACGCCGTTCCCTGTTGGTGCACGACATTGATCAGGTGCTTGACGATCGAACGACGCTGCTTGATCGATTCGATCCCGTACAGCCGAAATGATAGGGAGAGGAGCCCCACCTTCATCGGAGGCTACGCAATGACTTCTTCCAACTCGAACACGTCCAAGCGGTCACCGACCTCTACTCCGTCGAAGTCCTTGATGCGGATTCCGCACTCACGGTCCGCCTGGACCTCACGCACGTCGTCCTCGAAGCGACGCAACGAGGCAATCTCCCCAACGTACACCTCGGCGTCTCCCCGCACGACGCGGACACGGCCCCGTCGAGAGACCTTTCCCTCGAGTACGTAACATCCGGCCACAACGCCGGCCGGTACCTTGAACAGGTCGCGTACTTCCGCCGAGCCGAGTTTGACCTCGATGAACTCAGGAGCCAAGCGCCGCTTCAACGCTTTCTCGATCTCATCGACGAGGTCGTAGATGATGTCGTACGAGAAGACGGGAACGCCCTCCGTCTCAGCCAGCTTCTTCCCTTTGGCGTCGGTCTTGACGCCAAACCCGACGATGAGTGCGTCTTCTCCTACCGTGGACGCAAGCAGAACATCGCTCTCGGAAACCGAACCGACACCGGCGAGCAGGATCGAAAGCTCGACGCCCTTGACAGTCAGCCCCTCCAACTCCCTCCGTGCCGCCTCCAACGCACCGCTCGACGCCGCACGGAGGATGACTTGCAGCGTCGTCACCTCTTCTTCGGACTCCTGCAGCATCTCCTCCAGCGTCATCGGACGCCGCACCGACCGAGGCTTTTCAGCATCTTGCCGCTTCGAGTCTGCCGCTTTCTTGGCTGTCGACTTGTCTCTGACGATCTCGACCTGCTCGCCGACGTTCGGCACCTCGTTCAGTCCGAGGACCTCGGCTGCGTTCCCGGGGAGAACCGTTTCGACCCGATGGCCCATCCCATCGCTCAGCGCCTTGATTCGTCCATACGTCGACCCGGCGATGATCCAATCCTTCTCGCGAAGCGTCCCGTTCTTCACGACGACCGTCGACACCGGTCCGCGGCTTGCGGAGAGGTGGCTCTCGATCACGATCGCCTCGAGCGGGGCCTTGGGATCCGCCCGCAGGTCGGACATCTCGCCAACCAGCAGGAGCATCTCCAGCAGGTCGTCGATGTTCTGATTCTGAAGAGCCGACAACTCGACGGTAATCGTGTCCCCACCCCAGGCTTCGGGCGTAAGGCCGTGCTGGGCCAGGTCGGACAGCACTTTGTCTACGTTCGCGTTGGCCTTGTCGATCTTGTTGATTGCGACAACCATCGGAATTCCGGCTGCCCGGATGTGTTCGATTGCCTCTACGGTCTGGGCCATTACCCCGTCGTCCGCGGCCACGACAAGCACGGCCACGTCGGTCGCCTGCGCCCCACGCGCTCGCATCCCTGTAAACGCTTTGTGCCCGGGCGTATCAATGAAGGTGATCTTCTGCCCACGCAATTCCGCTTGATACGCAGCGATCCCCTGTGTGATCCCCCCTGCTTCCTGGTCCACAACACGCGACTTCCGGATTGCATCCAGGAGAGTGGTCTTCCCATGATCGATGTGGCCCAAGACCGAAACGATCGGAGGACGAGGCTCCCCAGCCGTGGAAGCCCGCTTGACCGCCGGGCGGCTTTCCTGGTCCGTTGTCTCTGACTTCTCTTCAGGAGGCTCCTTCGGAGCCGCGGGGCTTACCGCTTCATTCTCCTGGTACAGATGCGTAATCAACGCGTGTTCGTCGTCGTCAACGGAATTCGCAGCCTTGAGTCCCGGCATGCCGAGTTCCTCAAGGCGTGCAATCAAGTCTTTGCTCGACGTGCCGAGCTCTTTGGCAATCTCATAAATGCGTTTGCGAACCAAATCGTCGTCCTCTCTCGTCCTATCGCTGCGGCGTGCGGTGCTGACTATACGGAATCGGCGGAAAGACGTCAATCCCGCGTCGAATCTGCAGATTGCCTGCCTATCGCCCGCGGCGGCCGAACTACGTCTGACGATCCATCCATTCACGGACCTTCTGAATGTCGAGCCAGGTCAGGTACTTCGGACTCCCTTTCGCCTTCGAGGGGTTCCGCAAGAGGTAGCTCGGATGGAACATCGGAAGCAACTGGATTCCGCCCTGCCAGGTGTAGAACGTTCCATGAGACTTGGTGATCGTGGGGACCTCCGGCATCAGCCATTGAGTGGAGGTGTTTCCGAGGGTGACGACCAGGGACGGGTTGATGAACGCAATCTGCGCCTCGAGGAAGGGCACGCACGCTTCCATCTCCTGCTTCGTCGGCACCCGGTTCCCTGGCGGACGGCACTTCACCACGTTGCCGATGAATACGTCCTCACGACGGATCCCAACGGAGTGCAGCACCTCATCGAGTTTCTTGCCTGCAGGACCGACAAACGGGCGCCCGGTGCTGTCCTCAACCTCCCCGGGGCCTTCTCCGATGAAGAGCACATCCGCATCGGGGTTCCCCTCCCCAAACACGACATTCGTCCGTGTCTCCGACAGCGGACACAGCTCACAGGCAAGCACGCGCTCGCGAAGATCCTCGAACGTCAACGATGGGGAAGCTTGCGCCACGTGAACCTCCCGTGGGACATCGGCCGTTCTCCGGTGTGCAACGTTGAGCGGGCAACGGGACTCGAACCCGCGACCCTCAGCTTGGGAAGCTGATGCTCTACCACTGAGCTATGCCCGCGCTCTTCTCGATTATAGCTGGATCGCCGTCTAGGACAACTCAGGAGCGGAGCACATCCAAGGCGGGAAGGGTCTTCCCGCGTAAGAACGCAAGGCACGCTCCGCCCCCCGTCGAGATGTACGACACCCGCGCCGCGTAACCCAGCGACTCGATCGCTTCGCCGGTCTCCCCGCCACCGACCACACTGAACGCATCCGAAGCCGCAACGGCCTCGGCAACGCCCCGGGTCCCCTGATCGAACGGCGGCGTCTCGAATGCACCCATCGGCCCCGTCCACAGGATCGTCTTTGCGGAAGCGATCCGCTCGGCAAACCGCCTGATCGTCTCCGGACCGATGTCAATCCCCATCCACCCGTCGGGGATCTGACGTGCTGGGCAAACTCGGGTCTCCGCGTCGGCCTCGACCACCCGGGCGACTCTCACGTCCTCGGGCAACTGGATCTCCACACCTCGTTCGCTTGCAGCGCGCAGGATCTCCCGCGCCTCTTCGATGAACTCCTCGTCGACGACCGAATCACCGATCGAGGCCCCCATCGCCTTGAGAAACGTGAACGCAACGCCTCCTCCAATCAGCACGGCATCAAGTCGAGGAAGCAAGTCGCGAATCGGTCCGAGTTTGCTCTTCGCCTTCTTGCCCCCGATGACGCCCACGTACGGCTTCGGCGGGGACACCAGTAACCCCGACAGGACCTCGACTTCTCTCTGGACGAGGAGCCCGGCATACGCAGGCAGCACTGCCGCTACACCGGCCGTCGACGCGTGTGCGCGATGGAGCGTTCCAAACGCGTCGTTCACGAAGAGATCGGCAACAGACGCCAACTGCGCCGCAAACGTTGCATCGTTCGCCTCTTCCTCGGTGTGAAAGCGAACGTTCTCCAAGAGAAAGATGTCCCCTGCTCGACCGCCCTTGACAGCCTTCTCGACAGCCGGACCGACCGAGTCGGTGAGCGCGTGGACCGGTCTCTCCAGAAGCTGCGACAGCCGCTCCGCAAGGGGGCGGACACTCATCTCCGGCATCGGTCTCCCATCCGGTCGACCGAGATGCGTGACGAGCACTGTTTTCGCCCCGTGATCCACAAGCCAGCGGATCGTCGGCAGCGACGCTCGGATTCTCTCGTCGTTAGCGATTTTCCCCTGCTGGATCGGCACGTTGTAGTCCACTCGAACAAGCACGGTCTTCCGTGCGACGTCGGCGTCCTGCACACGTCGCAGGTCTGCCCCCGTTGTCTGTCCCATCGATGTTCCTCCTTCGGGCTGCAAAGCCGAATTGGACGCGGTTCAGAACGGGATTATAATCGTCCGTGATGAACGATCAAAACCTCCTCCTGCTCGCAATCGGGCTGTTCGTCACGCTCGTCCTCACCGTGGCCGCGGTGGACCAGTACTTGTTCGATGAGCACCCCCCGTCCGAGGTCAGCGGTCTGCTTTGGCGCGTGCAGAATGCGTATTCGTACATCCAGGATCTGGAAGCACTCGTGGAGTTGTCCGAAGGCGATGGCGATCCGGTTCGCGTGCTTGTGCGGTATGTCGCCGGCCCCTCCGCCGCGTTCTCCTTCGAGTATCGCGCCCCCGACGCGCTCCACGGGGAGACGTTTCTCGTAGAGAACGATCAACTCTCCCACTACCTGCCCGACGAGAATCTTGTCGTCGTGAAGCGGTGGGTCGGCGTTCCGCTAGCCGGTATCGCCGTTTCCGGACTCGGCCTCCTCACGCTCGAAGAGCAGTGGGCCGAGGGGAAACTGGACGTCAAGATTCTCGAGAGCGCGATGGGAACGACGGAAGAAATCATCAATCCAGCGATCACGGTCCCGGTAACGATCACCTGTGAGGACCAGACGACTCTGTACTCGTTCTGTCAAGATATGACCGACCCGCTGGACTCGTTTGGATTCGGCCGAGACATCGCCACCGCGACCGGCCCGATTCTTCAGGGCGGCTACATCCTTGAAGTGAGTGATACCGCCACCGGACTGCTACGGCAGATGGTCTGGATCGACCGAGAGACCTACATGATCCAGAAGATCGTCTACTACGCAGACGGGGAGCGCGACAAGGTCGTTCGCGTCCAGAGAATCACGCTCGACCAGGGGCTCACCGCCGAGGAGGTCCTGGCCGTACCGCGGGACGTCCTCACGATCCGCGGCTGAAGGACTACCGCACGGCGAGGCTCCCGTGATCAGTTGGCCCGATCGTCATTCGTCGCGTGGCGTCGTCGCCTGAACTCGCTGAGGTCGAGCCCCTCCTCGACGAAATCGGAGAACTCGTCCTCCTCCGCGAACGGGGACTCGATCGACGCTTCGTCGAACACCTCTTCCTCGATGTAGATCGGGCAGCCGGCCCGCAGCGAGAGCGCAAGCGAGTCGGACGGTCGCGCGTCAAACTCCAACAGACGACCCGAAGCGTCCTCCAAGTAGATCGACGCGAAGTACGTTCCGTCCTTGACACTCTTGATGACTACTTTCTGCACCTGTGCGCTGAGATCCTCAATGATCGACGTCATCAGCACGTGAGTCAGCGGGCGCGGAAACTCGTCGTTCTGCAGACCGAAGGCAATGGAGATCGCTTCCGCATCTCCGATCCAGATGGGGAGCGCTTTGCTAGACAGCCGATCCTTCAGTAGCACGACGGGGGAGTTGTTCGACGGATCGACGAGCAGTGCTTTGATGACAACTTCTCTCATGGGCTCCTCCATAGACCAGACCGCGACAGTATAGCGCTGGCCAAACCATCGAGCAACGAAGCAACCGCTGGACTTCGCCCCTCGACGCAGTACACTGCCACCAGACGATAGGAGACTCTCATGTGCGGCATCATCGGCTACATCGGCAACGAGCGTGTGATCCCCATACTGCTCGAGGGACTCAAGCGTCTTGAGTATCGTGGGTATGACTCCGCCGGTATCGCGTTTCTGGATCAGAACCAGATCGTGCGATTCCGTCACGCCGGCAAGGTGCGCGGACTGGAGGAACACGTCGGATCCAACCCCAGCATGTCGGCCATCGGAATCGGCCACACACGGTGGGCAACGCACGGCCCTCCTACGGAGGAGAACGCACATCCTCACGTGGACTGCACCGGACGGATTGCGTTGGTTCACAACGGGATCATCGACAACTACGGCACGCTCAAGGAGCAGCTTTCGGCCGAAGGACATCGATTCCGGTCACAGACCGACAGTGAAGTACTCGCCCATCTGATTGAATCGCACTTCAACGGGGACCTCCTCGACGCGGTTCGTACAGCGGTTTCCAAGGCACAAGGGGCGTTTGCCCTCGCCGTCGCATGCGCAGACGCTCCAGACTGCATTGTCGTCGCAAGGCGAGGAAGTCCCTTGGTAATTGGGCAAAGCGAAACTGGAGCGTTTGCCTGTTCGGACATCCCTGCACTTCTCGGTCGTGTGTCCGAGGTCAAGTTCCTGCACGACGACGAAGTGGCAGAACTGAGACGAAACGCCCTCCGCATCGTCGACCTGTCCGGCCGGGAGCAGACGCGGCCCTCTCAGCAGGTCGCCGCGGATCCCGTGTCGATCCAGAAGGGTGGATACAAGCACTTCATGCTCAAGGAGATCCACGAACAGGCTCGTTCGGTCGGTGAGACCGTGCGTGAGAAGGTCGACCCGCAAAGGAGGACGATCCACCTCCCGGGAATCGCGGCGATCGAGCGGACCAACGTAGACAAGATCTACCTCGTCGCTTGCGGGACAGCCTATCATGCTGCTCTCACGGCAGAATACCTGTGGGAACCCTCGCTGCCCCTCCCGATCCAAGCGATGATTGCTTCGGAATTCCGGATCCGAACCCCGCACATCACACCCCGCACGCTCGTCGTTGCGGTGTCGCAGTCCGGGGAAACGATCGACACGTTGATGGCCGTCCGCCATGCCAAGGAGCACGGCGCTCGCGTGATCGCCGTAGTGAACAACGAGCGTTCGGCCATCGACCGCGAATCGGACGCTCATGTCTATACGAGAGCAGGGATCGAGATCGGGGTCGCAGCATCCAAGACGTTCACAGCACAGATCGCGGCCCTCGGCCTTCTCGGCATTGCGCTGGCTGCGTCGCTCGGCGTGCCGCCGAGTTTGGAGGAGTTGGACAGTCTGGCGACGTTGCCTTCCCTGATCACGGAGACCCTCCGCCTGGAGGCCGCCATTCGCGCTCTGGCCGAGCAGCATAGCACCGCCACCGATGCGCTGTTCCTGGGTCGAGGCATTTTGTTTCCAATCGCCCTTGAGGGGGCACTGAAACTGAAGGAGATCTCGTACATTCACGCCGAAGGGTATCCTGCCGGAGAGATGAAACACGGACCGATCGCGCTGATTGACGAGAAGACCCCCGTCGTGTGCTTGGCGTCGCACGACGTGGCGTACGAGAAAGTGCTGGCGAACATGGAAGAGGTTCGCGCACGAAACGGGATTCTGATCGCCGTGACGGATCGGCCGGAGGACCCTGCCGTTCAGCGGATTGCCGACTCGGTACTCGGCGTACCGGAGAGCAAGGGGATTGCGCGCCCGATTCTGTTCACGATCCCCCTGCAACTGCTCGCCTATCACGTCGCCGTCAGTCGCGGGACTGATGTCGATCAACCGCGGAATCTTGCGAAGACCGTTACCGTCGAATAGGCGGTTCGATCCGTATCAGTGTGCGACGATCTGGACGAGTTGGTAGAGCGCTCGCTCAACGTTCTCGCACGATGAACTCAGTGCCTTGAGTGGCACCGGCGCGATTGCTCCGTTGCACAATCCCGCGGTGACCCCGACCCGTCCTTCAGCAAGCCACGTCGCAGCGGCTTGGCCGAAGCGAGACGCCAGGATTCGGTCGAACGCAGTCGGCGAGCCACCCCGTTGCACGTGTCCGAAAATGGTGAGGCGTGTTTCAAGCGTCCCGGCCTTCTGGAGATGCTCGACAATCGCACGCCCGGGGCTGCGCCCGTTCAGTTCCGTGTCGGTCGGACGAAACCCTTCGGCAACGACGATGATAGAGTGCCGTTTCCCCTTGCGTACGCCGCCGACGACTTCGTTCGCGATGTCTTCCAAGGATCGGGGGAACTCCGGAAGCAGCACGATCTCCGCCCCGCCCGCTAGCCCCGCCATGAGTGCGATGTAACCCGACGAACGTCCCATGACCTCAATGACAAACGCTCGTTCGTGCGCGACCGCGGTGTCTCGAATCCGATTCAACCCCTCCACTACCGTGTTCAGCGCCGTGTCGACACCGATCGCCATATCCGTCCCCGGGATGTCGTTGTCGATCGACGCCGGAATGCCGACGACGGATACTCCCTGCTCGGATAGCCAGCGCGCCCCGCTCAACGTTCCATTTCCGCCGATGACGACCAGCCCATCCAGTGCGTTCTCTTCGAGCGTTTCGAGGGCACGATGCTGTCCGTCGGACGTCAAGAATTCGGGGCTGCGTGCGCTCCGAAGCATCGTGCCCCCCCGCTCGATGATGCCACCGACCGAGCGATCGTCCAGTGGAATCATGTCTCCCTCGATCAATCCGGCATACCCGCGGCGCACACCAAACATCGTGAGGCCAAGTTCGCTCCCACAACGAACGACGGATCGAATCGCCGCGTTCATTCCCGGTGAGTCGCCACCGCTGGTCAGCACAGCTGCTCGAGTTGTCATTCTCCTCGTCTCCGTTTCCATGCAAATCGTCCCCCTCTTGCAGCCCCGCTTTCAGACGCACCCCACTGCTCCTATGCGCAACCTGCTGCGTACACGCATGTTCCCCCGACGTACGTTCGAACCACCGATCGCTCCCGGATCCGGCTCGGCGCACAGGACGGATCGGCGTCGAGAACAACAAGATCGGCGAGAGCGCCGACGGAGATCGTACCAGCATCATCCTGGCCCGCGAGCCGCGGACCGCCACTCGTGTACGCTGCGAGCGCGTCTTCAATCGAAAGCCTTTGCGCATCGTACGGCGGGTTGACCGCTGCATGCAGCCCGTACAGCGCGGACATCGGCATGCCGTCGGAGCCGAACGCCAGCGGAACGTCTGCCTCTGCAATCCACCGAAGGGGATTGGTCACCTGGTCTCTCGCTTTCCCCATGCGCCGGTCGTACAGGCTGTCAGGACCGGACCAGTTCGCAGTGAAGTTCGGCTGCATCGAAAGCCACAGCCCGAGTGCACCAGCGTCTGCAACCTGACGCTCCTGCGGCAACTCGAAATGCTCGATGCGGTGACGGTTTTCCCTCGCCGTCCCGATATCCCGATGAATCCGGAGCACCTGGTCAATCGCGCGGTCGCCAATGGCGTGAACGGCTGTCTGCAGCTTCGCTTTGTCGGCCGCTGCAACGATCTCACGAAGCTGCGCATCGCTGAAGTTCAACGCACCGGTCCCTCCATCAAGAAACGGGACCGACACCGCCGCGTTTCCGGCACCGATTGACCCATCGGCGAACGCTTTCACGCCGCCGAATGCGATCCACTCCTCGGACAGATCGCGCAACGCCGCCAGCCCAGCTACATCCTGAACCGAACCCACCTTGCAGTAGAAGCGAATCCGAAGCCGTTCTTTGCCGGCGTGATCGAGCAGCACGGGCACGCGAGCACGCCGTGTCATCGCGTGGATCGACGTGATCCCCAAGCGGTGGCAGAGCCGTGCGGCGGCAGTGAGCGCCTCTCCCAGCGTCGTCCCATCCGGCTCGATGGATTCGATCAGCGCCCAGGCGGCCTCCTCGCGCAGGGTCCCGTCCTCTCGGTCGACGACCCCTTCGCGGTCCGCCCGCCCCAAGCGTTCGAACGCCGCGAGCGCCTCCCGATTCGCTGTCAGCAAGTGCCCATCGAGCCGCACCGCAATCATCGGCGACTCCGGTGCCAGCGCGTCCAACTCCCCACACGTCAAGCGCCGACGATCGTCCCACCGACTCTCATCCCAGCCGACCCCCACGATCCATTCGCCTGCACCACGCGACCGAGCCATTTCACGCAGCAGATCAAGCGTTTCCGATCGCGACCGATTGGCGAGATCGACGGTGTAGCCGGACTCAGCGAGGCCTACGCTGAAAACATGGGTGTGCGCGTCGGTGAAGCCAGGAAGGACATACCCGCCGCCGAGGTCGACCCGCACGTTCGTCGGGCACGCGGCCGCAACGGCGGCAAGTGACCCGATCGCGGCGATCCGTCCGTCGGCGACGGCGAGCGCGTCGGCTTCCGGGACCCCGGCGATCCCGGCATTCGTCAGTAGAAAGGACACCGCATCATCGCCCATGGCCTCTCATTCTAGACACGGGATCGCTCGACAGCAACCGAGTGCATCCGCCGCTTCCCTCAGGCTTCCTATGCCCTCCGCGTTCCTCTGGATACCGCGGAAAGGAGCAGCCATCTGCTGCCGTTTGAATACGTCTTCATGGTTCCTTCCAGTGTCTTTCCATCTTCATTTCTGATTGCTTCCATGGCATCCTCCTCCGTTCGCTCTATCATGGTTCTTTACTTCGGGGGCACGTGAAGCGAACGGCTAAGAAAGGATTCTTCAACAGAAGAGAGGGGGTGAGTTCCGTGGCGAAGAAAGAGATTCTCGACAAACTGTCGATCTACATTCCGCAGAAGAAACTGGAAGAGAAGCCGGTCGAACGGCTGATCACGCTTGGAGAGAAGCGCGACCGCTCGATCAATTACCTCGTCGTCGACGCGATCCTCCAGTATCTGGATCGCGAAGAGAAGCGAAGCTAGTACGCAGTTCTGACGTCAACAACGAAGGAACGTGCGACGGCCCACAGGCCGCCGCACGTTTCTCTTGTACGTTCTGCCCGTGCCCTTCGGCACACGCGAAGGCGCGGCGTTCTACGATACGAGCGCCCGCAACGCGTCGAGGTCCACGTGGGCCTCGACCAGCGCACTGATCCGTGCAAGCTTCTTCTCGTCTTGCGGTGTGATCAGCGGCTGGATCTTCTCCACGCGGAGCGCAACGGTGTACGTGTTCTCCGGAACCAGAAGCAGCGGAACATCACGCTCCCTGGCCCGGGCCAACACGTTCGCCGGCGGCACGATGTTGTTCGTCAACACAATCGCCGACGTTCCTTCGGCGTCCAGCGCCGCAAGAATCATATCGCTTCGATCTCCGCTGGTAATGATAAGCTTGTTCGGCGCCGTGATGAGAGGATCCTTCATCGCTGCACTCACCGACATCGCACCGACAACCACATGTTGGATCGTCCGCTGCAGGTGCTCGTCGCCAGCCAACACGCGGGCAAACAGCTTGTCAGCCAACGTTGCCACCGAGAGGGTCGTCAGCTCCTCTTCGTGCGGTATCATGCCCATCACGACGACACCCAGCTTCTCAATCTCGGGCAGATACGTAGCGCGGAAGTCGTCGAGATGCTCAATCTTGTTCACGATCACGCCCGCGACGGTCGCTTCGTCCGCACCGACAAACCGATCGACGAATGCAAGATCGTCGCTGATTCCGTCATCGGAACCGCCCGCAACAATCAGCACCGGAGACCCCGTTTCCTGCGAGATCGTCAGGGGATCAAGGCAAACGGACGCGCCATGGGACAACGTCGGTCCACACTCGATGAACACCGCGTCTCGCCCGGCGCCGACACGCTCGACCAGCTTCGCCAACGCCTCGAACATCGTCTGGCGTTCGTACATGTAGCGAAGCTTGGAATGGTCGAACCCGATGCTTACATCCTCCGGCTCCTGGTCCAGCGCGAACAGCTGCGAGAACAGCGAAGCATCGTAGTCCCACAGTCGTTTCTTTCGATACAAGAACCGATCTCCGAGCGGCTTGACGTAGCCGAATCGACCGGAGAGCGCTCGTGCCAGGCCGATCAACACACTGGTCTTCCCAGCGCTTTCTCTGGTCGAAGCGATGATCAGCGACTTCACGTCACTTCACCCCCTTGGGTACGGAAAACAGAATACGCACATCCACGGCTTTCACACCTTGGCCGCGGTCGTAGACGACGAGCGGATTGATCTCGATGTCGGTGATCTCCGGACACTGCGCAATCAACTGGCTCAACCGGACGAGGACCGCTGCAATCGAGTCGATGTCCTTTCGGCTCTCCCCACGTACGCCCAGCAACAACGGGTACGCGCGGATGTCTCCGATCATCCGGTTTGCCGTCTTCTCGTCGATTGGCGCCGCTCGAAACGCGACGTCTTTCATGACCTCCACATAGATCCCGCCAAGGCCGAACATCACAACGGGACCAAACGAACCGTCCTGCCGCGCGCCAACGATCGTCTCTACTCCCGCGGACACCATCTCCACAATCTCAACGCCGTCGATGACCGCGTCCGGCACTGCCGCACGGCACGATTGCAGGATGGCCTGGTACGCGTCGACGACCTCATTGTCGTTCTCGAGATCCACGGCAACGCCGCCCGCGTCGCTCTTGTGGATGATGTCCTTCGACACGATTTTCATGACCACCGGATACCCGATTTCGTTGGCGAGCCGCACAGCATCGTCCAGCGTTCGAGCGATTCTCGAGGTCGGCAGGCTCAGTCCAAGAACATCCGCTACGACAGCCGCTTCCTGCGGCAACAGGAATCCCCGTCCCGTCGCCCCGGCCTTCTGTAGAACGTCGCGCACCGACGCAAGGTCGAGAGCGGCCTCGCCACCACGCGCCCCCTCGTCAGCCGGCTGCCTACGATGGTTCCACGAGCTGTACAACGCGCCAAGCGCTGAGACCGCCTCGTACACGTCGCCAAAAACCGGAATCCCGTCTCGACGAACGTCACGAATCAGCCGTTCGACGCGCTCGCCGCCGAAAAGGCTGAACACGATCGGTTTCTCGGTTTCGTATTGCGCATACGTCTCGCGAAGCAGCGCGGAGAATCCCGCGGTGTTGAACAGGCCAGTCTCGCAGTACAGCGCGATAGTTGCGTCCATCCCTTCCGTCACCCGTGCGGCGTCGAGCGCCTTGCGATAGTCGTCGGCAGATGCTTGCCCCGTCAGATCGACTGGGTTCTTCGACGACCCGAAGTCCGGCATCACGCCGGAGAACGTCTCCTTGAGCAGCAACTGGTCGTCGAACAGCGCGACATCGTGTTTCTCACAAGCGTCCGTAGCCAGCACTCCGATTCCACCGCCGTTCGTTATGATGACAGCGTCACGCCCCGACGGCAGCGGAGCCGAGGACAGGAATCGCACCCAGTTGAACGCCTCCTGCACACTCTCCGCTCGCAGTACACCGCACTGCCTCATCACATCGTCAAACACGTCATCCGCTCCAGCAAGCGACCCGGTGTGCGAAGCCGCCGCCATGGCACCGCGTTGAGAGCGCCCCGACTTGATGACGACAACGTGTTTGCGGCGTGTCGTCTCACGCAGCGCGCGCACGAGACGATCTCCGGCCTTGACGCCCTCGATGTAGAGGAGAATGACGCGTGTCGCTTCGTCATCAGCAAGGTACCCGAGCAGATCCGCCTCGTCGATGTCCGACTTGTTGCCGACCGAGACGAGAGCCGAAAGACCAAGCGACTCCCCGGCAGTCTTCCCGATCATTGCGATCCCAAGAGCCCCGCTCTGGGTCACGATTGCAACGTGCCCGGGTTCGATTCCTCCCGGACCAAACGTCGCATCCATCGCACTCTTCGCCGAGTACACACCAAAGATGTTCGGACCCAGCACCCGCATCCCGTACTCGCGCGCGACGCGCACGATGTCCCGTTCGTCCTCGGTGTTTCCGACTTCGGAGAAGCCGGACGTCACGATGACGAGGTGGCGAACCCCTGCCTCTCCACACGATCGCACCGTATCGGCCACAAGCGGTGCCGGGATGGAGATCACCGCGACATCAATCGGCCCTTCCGCGTCTGCTAGGCTCTTGAGAACCGGTATTCCGTCAACCTCACCACCCTTGGGGTTGATCGGGACAATCCGCCCGTCGTACCCGGACGCCACCATGTTCGCGACGATCCGGTATCCGATCTTGCCGGGGTTAGAGGACGCACCAATAACGGCCACGCCCCGTGGACGGAACAGCAGATCCATCGTCCCGTCGCCGGCGTCATTCGTCGAACAACATTCTGAGCTCATACACTCCCGCCCCTCGTCTCTTCTCAATTCGGAATCCTGCGGCCTCGAAAAGGTGCATCATCGCTTGGTTCTCCACGAGTACTTCGGCAGTGAACCCCAGCAGTCCCGCCCTTCGGGCCAGCAACGTCAAGTAGCTCAGCAGCTCCGTGCCGACTCCACGGCCCTGGTGATCGTCGCGCACAACCAGCGCGACCTCCGCCGTGTGCGTCTCGCGGTCCACTCCGTACTGTCCGACGCCGACAACGGTTTCCCGTTCGTCGTCCGGGAGCACAGCGAGGATCACGATCTCCGCGGTGTAGTCGATCACCACGAACTCCTGAAGCCGCTCGTGTGGCATGTCCTTACGCGACGAGATGAATCGGCGGTAGATGGAACGGTCCGATAGGGAGTAGAAGAACTCCTTCATCACCGGCTCGTCGCTAATCCGCACCGGCCTCAGCACGATCTCTATGCCGGACTTGGTCGTACGGTACGTCTCCAGCGAGTCCGGATACTCGCCCCGCTTCCCGGGCAGGAACGCCTGATCCTTGTAGATCAGGTTCCGCTCCTTGGCGGCGCGGAGCAGTTCCGGGCGGAACTTCGGGTGTGCAACGCGGATCAACTCCATCGCCCGCTCCCTCACGTTCTTTCCGTGCAGGTAGGCGATACCGTACTCGGTGACTACGTAGTGGACGTCTCCGCGCGTGAGCGTCACGCCGTTGCCCCCATCCAATGTGGACACAATGCGTGACACCGTCTCATTCTTTGCCGTTGATTGGATCACAAGGATCGACTTACCCTCCGGCGCCAGGACTGCACCGCGCATGAAGTCCGCCTGCCCCCCAATGCCGCTGTACAAGGCACCACCGAGCGATTCCGCTGTAGTCTGGCCGGTCAGGTCGATCTCAAGCGCTGTGTTGATCGCGGTCATCCTTCGGATATTCGAGATCACGCGCGGGTCGTTTGTGTAGTCGACCGAACGAAACGTCACAGCGGGGTTGTCCGACAGAAACTCGTACGTCGCCCGTTTCCCCATGCAGAACGCGGCGACCGTCTTGTACCGATCGACCGACTTGCTTGTGTTGTCGACGACTCCCGCCTCCATGAGTTCGGCAATCCCGTCGCTGAACAATTCTGTGTGTACCCCAAGGTGTTTCTTTCCCTTCAGGTGAGCAAGAATGGCGTTTGGGATCCGTCCGTAGCCCACCTGTATCGTGGCATGATCCGAGACAAGCCGTGAGACAAACGTGCCAATCCGATCGGCGATCTCGTCCGGGACCTGGGTGTCATACTCAAGGAGTGGTTCATCGTGGGGAATCAGAACGTCGATCTCACTGAGATGCAGAAAGCTGTCCCCGTGCGTCCTCGGCATGTTCCGGTTCATCTGGCAGATTACCGTTTTCGCCGAGTCCAGCGCAGCGCGTACGATGTCCACACTGATCCCCAGACTCACATACCCGTGCTCGTCCGGCCATGACGTCTGGATCAACGCAACGTCAATCGGGATCACACGCTTCCGTAGTAGGCGCGGAACCTGAGACAGGAAAATCGGTGTGTAGTCCGCCACACCTTGGTTGACCGCCTCCCGCGTGCTCCGCGCGATGAAGAACGAGTTCAACCGGAAGTTGTGTTGAACCTCCGGCTGCAAGTACGGCGCGACGCCCAACGTCCAGACGTGGAGGACCTCCGCGTCGAAGAACGCCTTGGGATTCGACCGCGTGTACTGCACCATCTGCTGAACCAGGTACTGCGGTTGTCCACACCCCGTACCGATGAAGATCCGATCCCCCCGATGGATTGCGGAAAACGCCTTGTCGGGGGACACAATCTTGCCGGGAAACTGCGCTTCAATGTGCGCGAGCACCCCTTCACTCCCACTGGATCCATTCGGTACGGGCACTGCGTTCACCACAAGAGCCGGGTGAACCCGGCTTCCACCTCTCTCCTGCCAGACTGCCGGCGATTGATCGCTGCAGAGGCGCCCCATTCTGCGGGAAGGATCCGGCGACTGCAAGAGAGGAGGCTACGAAATCCCAGGAGGCTTGGACCTGCTAGTCCCGACCCCCTCTAGGGAAGAGGACAGCGGGAGCGGCTGGTGACGATCTGAGCATCCTCTCCCGGGCGACCGTGGACCGGTCCGTCACGTCAGCGCTCCCGCTGCATCTGCAAGGAGGTGTCATATGCGCGGTGCGGTTAGTCGGCCACCACCCGGAGCCGGCCGGCTTGTGTGACACAGCGCACAAACGTACATCATGCAACGTCGAAACGGTGCGAAAACCGAGTGCACACGACGCCGCGTAATGGGTCATTCGCGTCATCCGCAACCGACACGTGTCCACATCCCCGCACCCAGGTCGCGAGCCGAATCTGCGGGAATCCGCCGCGCTACGTATAATCATCCTCCCATGTGCAGCCACCCAGACGTCCTTGATCGGCTTCGCTCGCGCACATCACAGCTGTCGCCGCCGAACGGCGCCATGCTACCAGACTACGATGGTTTCTGTGTCGCACGGATTCCCAACGTGATTCAGCAAGCGCTCGGCTGTGACGGCCACCCGACGGCACTGGGCGAAACACTGGCTGCTCCGCGCTCGCGGCGCGTCGTCCTGCTTATCCTGGATGGCCTTGGCTACCACAAGTTCGTTTCGTTGCGTCGCAACGGACGCTTGCAGACTCTCGGCGTCCTGGCCGATCGCGGCAAGGTCCTCCCGCTGACATCCGTCTTCCCTTCCACGACCGTCGCCGCACTCGCCTCGTACGCCACCGGTCGGACACCGCAGGAACACGGCCTCATCGGCTATCGCCTCTACCTCCGCGAGACCGGGACAATCACGAACATGATCCACTTGACCGCGCTGGGACAAGAAAGCGAAGGAGCGATCCAGGCGTTGGGCCTCGATCTGAACACCTTCCTCGGAGGAGAGACGGTGTTCGGTCGCCTCACCGACGCCGGGATCGCAACGCACACCCTGCTTCCCCAGCACATCACACGAAGCGGCCTGTCCAGCCTGCTGTACCGCGGGTGCTCTGCGATCCATGGCTGCGTGACGTGGACGGACATGCTGACGACGGCTCGCCGAATTCTGACGGATGAGGACGGCCCGACACTCGTCACGCTGTACTGGCCGTCTCTGGACTCGGTTGGCCACACGCGCGGCCCCGACACGGAGGCCTATGCCGCCGAGGCCGCCGCCATCGACCAAGCGCTCCGGTGTGAACTGGTCGACCGGGTGGACGACGTTCTCCTGATGGTGTCATCCGATCACGGGTTTGTGTCAATGGATTCAACGGACTACATCTCACTCGAGTCCCTCCCCCCGCTGGCGGCGACCTGCCTGATCCCCCCGCTGGGAGAGCCGAGAACGTCGTACCTGTATGCGCGGCAAGATGCGGACATCACAGCCGTGGATCGTTTCGAGCATGCGGAGTTGTGGTGCCTTTCGTCGCGCGGCGCAATGGAGCGGGGACTGTTTGGCGTTGGAACGCCGCATCCGGAAGCCCGGTATCGTATCGGCGATCTGGTGGTGACAAGCACAGGCAAAACCGGAATTGCTCATCCGTACGCGACCTCGGCCAAGCTTCCCGGGATGCACGGCGGGCTCACGGAAGAGGAGATGCTCGTTCCACTACTCGTTTCATCCCTCTAGGAATCCAAAGGAGGCTGTATGGTCCTCGTCGGACAAAGCAAGCAGGTGTCCCCGCGCTCGTACCATGATGGAGAGTCGGTCCGCCACGTCGAGAAGCGTTTGCTCGTCGGCCCGAGAGATGGAGCGCCCAACTTCGCGATGCGGAAGTTCTCGGTGGGCGTGGAAGGGCATACCCCGTATCACACCCATCCATGGGAGCACGAGGTGTACGTTCTATCCGGAAGCGCTGAACTCCGCACCGCAGACGGAACCACACAGCTAGGGTCGGGAGACTTCGCCTTCGTCCCGCCGAACGCAGAGCATCAGTTCGCCAACGTCGGTGCCAGGGCTCTTGAGTTCCTCTGTATGGTTCCACTGGACGGCGAGGACGGGTAATGCGCGTTGTCGCCTGCCTGAGCGGGGGCGTGGACAGCAGTGTTGCCGCCCTCCTGCTGAAACAGGCAGGCCACGACGTTGTCGGCCTGACGTTTTGGCTCTGGTCGAACGGAACCCCATCCGAAGGGGACGCAAGCACGTGCTGTGAGCTGGATGCCGCAGCGCAGGCAGCCTCTGAGCTCGGGATCCCGCATCATGTCGTCGACGCGAGCGAAACGTTCCGGCAGCTCGTACTCGATGATTACGTCGGCCAATCGCAGAACGGACTCACACCGAATCCTTGCGGGCGATGCAACCGATACGTACGGTTCGATCTCGCGTTGTCGTTCGCCCGCGGAAACGGATTCGACACCATCGCCACCGGCCACCACGTTCGTAGAGCCATCGAGCCGGATGGATCGATCGCCCTATACCGCGGCGCCGACCCGAACAAGGATCAGACGTACTTCCTGTACGGACTCGATGCGAAGATCCTTGCGCACATCCGTTTTCCCGTCGGCGAGATGACGAAAGCGCAGGTATACGGCATCGCCCGCAACGCCGCCCTCACGGCCGTCGCGCGTCCCGAGAGCCAGGACCTCTGTTTCGCAGCAACTCACAACGTCGGTCAGTCCGTCTCAGGCGCCGGCCGAAGATCCGGCCCAATCGTCGATCGTTCGGGAAATCAACTCGGAACCCACGACGGCCTCCACCGCTACACGGTCGGCCAACGTCGAGGCCTCGCGGTTCCGTCGAGCGAGCCGTTGTACGTTCTCGACATCGACGTCGCGTCGAACCAGCTTGTCGTCGGACCCGACAACGCCCTCTATGCAAGCCGGCTGATCGCCACAGAGGCGAACTACCTGGTTCCATCCTCCACCATCCCCAGAACGATCGAGGCAAAGATCCGCTACCGATCGCCCGCTTCCCCGGCCGAGTACACGCCGCTCACGGACGATTCGTTCGCGCTCACCTTCCAGCAGCCCCAGCGAGCGATCACCCCAGGGCAGCTGGCCGTTCTGTACGACGGCGACCGACTCCTCGGCGGCGGAACGATCGTCCGCAACCCGCAGGCGAAGTAGCGGCAACCATGGACTCCCCATCGACGGCCACGATGACGCTCCATCCTACGGCGTCTATAATCGGGTCGAAGCAGGAGGGGTGGGTGAGCGGACGAAACCACCGGTCTTGAAAACCGGCAGGCCCCAACAGGTCTCGCGGGTTCAAATCCCGCCCCCTCCGCACCGAATCGGATGCGCCGATGTTGCTGCATTCGCAGTGGACCGGTAGAATCCACACGATCAGATGGAGAGGTAGTCAAGCGGTCCAAGACACCGGTTTGCTAAACCGGCGAGGGGTTCACGCTCCTCCGCGGGTTCAAATCCCGCCCTCTCCGCCACCGGCAACTCAACGCATGCGTTGAGTTGCTTGGAGTTTGCCTGCGGCAAACATCCAGCCGGTGAGTCTTCGTGCGAGTCAGGAGTCTCGGGTACTGGAGGCTCCAAAGAACGCGGACGGCTCATCGCATATGCCGCGAAGTTGTAGTGAGCGGAGTTGGGGTGTACCCAAACTCCAACGAACTGAAAGAACCATTCAGGTGCTTTCAGTTCGCAGGCGCCCGTAGCTCAGTGGATTAGAGCGTTGGCCTCCGGCGCCAAAGGTCACAGGTTCGAATCCTGTCGGGCGTAGAGAAAGCGCAGGACCAATGAGGTCCTGCGCTTTCTCTATGCTCTGACGGAGAGAGCCTGTTCCGTTTCGCGCCATACCCTACTCCAGCGAAACGGACAAGCAACGCGTAGCGTTGCCCAGGTTCGAATCCCCTTCCTACGTTCTAACGGGTGAGAAGCTGTCTGAGTTCCGCGCGTCCACCGTGGCGGAACTCACAAGCTTCCCGCAGGGCAGCCCCGGTTCGGAATCCTGTCGGGCGTACTGGCAGAAGAGGGCGCAGGACTACCCTGCACCCTCTTCTGTGATTCCATCTCGATGATGAGAGCCTGTTCAGTGTTCCGCCCGTTCAGGAATCGACCTACCGTCAGCGCAACCCCAGCCAAACCCACAGGGTTGGCGCAACCCGAGAGGCCGGCGAACCGTTCGCCTACTCTACCGGGGTGACCCGACCGATGTAGTTCCCGGACCCCGCGCTGAACCATACGTCTCCCACGGGGTCCACGACGAGGAAGAGCGGCTCCGACCCCGCCGGCAGTCGGTACATCATAGTCGTCCCGGTCATCCTGTCCAGGCGACCGAGCGCATCGCCGACACGATCCGTGAACCAGATTCGCCCCTCACGATCGAACGCAAGGTCATACACCTCCAGCACGCCCGGGATGCGCCACGTCTCGGACACACCGAGCACGGGATCGAAGTGGCCGATCGCTCCTTCAAGAATGTTCCCGAACCAGATGCTTCCATTGGGATCGGGTAGAAGTCCTTGGAAGATGGCGACATTCTGAATCGTCTCCATGAGCCGCAGCGTTCCGCCCACAGGATCCAGCCGGAACAGCGCGGGCAATCCTGCACTGATCCACACCGTTCCATCCGCAGCGACGGCGATGTCCTCGATCGACCGATCGACAAGAGGAAGCGCCCACTCCGTGTAGGCAGACGAATCGTACACAGGGGTCGTCGGCTCCGCCGCCGGCATCGCCGTCAGGTCGTAGTTGAATGCCTCATACGAAGCCGTCTGCGTTTCAGGGATGATCCCCTGCGTGCGAACGATTGCCTGTACATCGCGCACCGTTCCGACGACAAGCGGTCGATTCGCAGCAAGATCAAGCGTGTATCGTAGGACGCCATTCGCCTCCCACTCGGCAATCCAGAAGACCTGTTCGCCCGTTGCCATATTGGGTCCGTGATGCAGTTCGGCGAATCCCTTCCGCTCCGGCAGTGACGGCAGGACCGTCGTGACACCCTGGCTCTCCGGGTTGAAGTACACAATCGCATCGCGAGTACGCACGGTACAGAACACCGCCCCATCGACCACAAGGACGCCTTCCGGTCCCAAGCCCACGCCCCATGACCGCCACAAGCCGGCAGACGGATCGAGTCGATAGACGTCCATGCCCCCCGCGGCCGCCGTATACACGAACCCCTGCGCATCCAGTGCAACGCCGGCCGGGAACATGTCTCGATACGGAAGATCCCACATCTCTATCGTTTGCGTAGCCGCGACTGCCGCCGCTCCGGCAAGGAGCACGGCAAGTCCAACGGCCGAACAGAGGAACGTCAACAGCTTTCGCATGAACAGCCTCCCTCTCGTCTTGTGGGTCGCAGTGTAGGGCGATTGCGATCAGCCGGTCAACGTGAACACGAACGGCACACGGCAGGCATGCGCCCGCTCAGGCCCCATTCGACTCGCTGGGTGCGATCGTGCAGTGACGTTCGGTCGGCGGCCTGTGCGCCGTCCCTGCCCGATTGGGCACGCCACGCACGCCGCTTCCGTTCGACGACGATAGGTTTCACCACATTCTTGCACTCAAGAGCATATCTGCCTACGGTAGTCACTCATGGAAGACGGCTCTATCTTCGCTCTTGTCGTTACCTCCGTCATCTTTGCAGCAACCTACGTCGTCATCGTCGCCGCCCGCGTTCACCGTACGTTGGCTGCATTCGTCGGTGCCGTCGTCATGGTTCTCGTCGGCCAGGCTCTGGGCACATACGATCGGTCCCTTGCGTTGGCAGCGATCGACTTCGATACCTTGGCTCTGCTGTTTGGGTTGGCGATGACTGTGGAAGTGCTCAAGACGACGGGCGCGTTGACCTATTTGGCCATCCGAATCAGCAGACTGACGAAGGGCAGTCCGTGGAAGCTGCTTCTCTCGCTGGGTCTCCTGACCTCGATCGTCTCCATGTTCTTGGACAACGTCACCACGATCATCCTCATCGCGCCGATCACCATCCTCGTTTGCGACATCGTCGGAATCAGCGCGGTTCCGTTTCTGATGAGCGGAGCCATGCTGTCGAACATCGGGGGCGTCGCAACACTTATCGGCGATCCGCCGAACATCCTGATCGGTTCCGCTGCGTCGCTCGGGTTCCTTGACTTCCTGACCCACACAGGACCGATCGCCTTGCTTGTATGGGGACCTGCATGTGCTCTCCTGTTCCTCCTATTCAGGAAGAACCTTTCGCAACATCCGGAGAATCTAAGTCGCCTGGAGCAGATGGATGCGAGACGTGCGCTGACCGATCCGAGGGCCGCGCGCCGCATGGCATACATCCTGGCTCTTGTCCTCGTCCTGTTCTTCGTTCACGACGTCCTCGGGCTCAGCCCGGGTTTCGTCGCCTTGATCAGCGCGGCGGCAACGCTGGCCGTGTTGCATCCACCGTTGAGTTCATTGCTCAAGCAGATCCCTTGGGAGATGCTCCTCTTCTTCATGTCGCTGTTCGTTCTCGTCGGCGGACTGGAGGCGTCCGGGCTGCTCCGCGTCATTCGGGACAGCATTGTGGGGCTCACGTCGTACGGCATGGAACTCACCGCCGTCGTGATCCTTTGGCTGAGCGCGATCCTCGCTTCACTGGTTGACCGCATCCCGTTCACCATTGCGATGGTTCCCATCCTCGCAGGACTGACTCGGACGCTGCCCGACGCTGGTGTCCTGTGGTGGGCGCTTGCACTGGGTGTGGGCTTCGGTGCGAATGCGAGTCCGATCGGATCCCTGACAAACATCGTGACGATCTCCCTGAGCGAAGGGTCGTCCACCCCGATTTCGTACATCGATTGGTTTCGGAAAGGACCGCTGATCGCCTTTGTCAGCTGCGCGATTGCTACCCTCGCCCTCATCGCAGCGATCCATTGGGGTTGGTTCTAAGCCATCCGCCGATGCTGTTCGCGACGGAAGAAGAAAGCACCGGGCGTCTCGTTCGACTGCCCGGCGCGATGTTCTCCCGTTTCGTACTACGAAACCCGTATCTAGGCTTTCTCTTCCTTATCCAAGTACTGCATAATCGCTTCGACAACAAGATAGTTGATCGAGCGATCGCGCTTCTCGCTCAGTCTGAGGAGCCGTTCGACAGGTTTCTCTTCCAGCTTGTTCTGCGGAATGTAGATGGAGAGCTTATCGAGGATTTCCTTCCGTACCATCTCTTCCACCTCCCTCACATGGCAGAATAGCCGCTGGCACAGTGTCTTGCAAGCTATCCTTCCTGAGCCCGCCGAACCCGGCTGATCGCATGCCCGTCGCAAGAAGAAGCGACTCGCACCTTGCCGTGCCCAGGACAATGCCTTCGATCGATCGTTTGCTGACACCAATCGTCAGACGCGGTGTATAGTGGTGTAGTACGAACGGAGGTGAGTCGTGTGAAACGACATCTGGTCGGTGTTGGCTTGTGCGTTGTCCTGTTGATCTCTGCCTTGTCGATCTTAGGCTCCGCGTCGACAAGTGCAGTCCGTTTCCAACTCGGGGAGGCAATTCAGTTCAGCGTTGAGGATTCCACCACATGGTGGTGGGGCTGCTGCTGTTGCTGCGAGACCTCAACCGTGTCGGGCTGGCGTGTCCTCAATAGCGCTGGAATCACTGTGTACTCTGTCATTCACGACGCCCCTGTGGCCTCCACTGCGTGGCAGGGTAGCTGGCCTCAGATCGATTCGGAGGGTCTTGCGGTCCCGGCGGGCTCCTACACGTTGTACGTCGACACGTCGGTAGGAACGCTGTCACGCTGCCTGTACCTGTACGACCGATGCGACTGCTGCTCCTACTACTCAACGTGGTGTACGTCTTGCTGTGAGAGCGTATCTTCGATCTCGTCTTGCAACTGCACCACATCATTGGAGTTCATCAGCTCCTGCGGTTCGGCGTGCTCGTGGTTCTGGTGGTTCGGCTGCGGATGTTGCTCGAGCTGTCCCTAGAGACTCGTCACAGCGAAGCATGAGCGGGGGGCAGAGGCGCGACGGCCCCCCCCGCTTCTTGTTTCTTCAAGGCAGTGTCTGTAGGCTTACGGCAGCGCGAGGGTGGCGGAATTGGCAGACGCGCTAGCCTTAGGAGCTAGTGCCTTCGGGCGTGCGGGTTCGAGTCCCGCCCTTCGCAGTCGCTAGTTGAAGGGGCGAACGCTGAAAGCTATAATGGCCCAGCTCTCAGGCGGGAATAGCTCAGCGGTAGAGCACTGCCTTGCCAAGGCAGGGGTCGCGGGTTCAAATCCCGTTTCCCGCTCCAGAGTAGGCCGGGGAAGTCGATGCGCGAGCCGGGATGGCGGAATAGGCAGACGCAAGGGACTTAAAATCCTTTGAGGGTATCCTCGTGCGGGTTCGACTCCCGCTCCCGGCAAAAGCAACGCGGGGTGGAGCAATCAGGTAGCTCGTCGGGCTCATAACCCGGAGGTTGCCGGTTCGAATCCGGCCCCCGCAACCAGCAGGGCGGCGTAGCTCAACCGGCTAGAGCGCTCGGCTCATATCCGAGAGGTTCGGGGTTCGAGTCCCTGCGCCGCTAGAAGCGTTTTTTTGTTTGGGGGCGTAGCTCTAATCGGGAGAGCGCTGCGTTCGCATCGCAGAGGTTGGCGGTTCGAATCCGCTCGCCTCCACAAACGAGTGTAGGAATCTGGTGAACCCTCTCTTGTCGTCACCGACAGGAGAGGGTTGTCGCTGATCCGACTCGTTGCGTCACCAGGAGACGGCGAAGCCGAGTGTCCAGTCTGTGAACCCGGTTGTGTCAATCGTGATCGAACTGGACATCTCGACAGACGCCCCCAGTTCCAGCGAGACCGCCATGATGCTGCGCGTCCATTCGAACAGCAACCCGGTCGATTCGCTGAAGAACGTATCGACGGAGAACCCAAACCCGGATCCGATAGGCGGGACGTCCACATCGAGCGAAACGATCTGCCAGATGTCTCCAGAGTAGTACAAGTGTCCCGCGTCAACCGCATCGCTGATCGGCTCGACGATCGAGCCGAATGCGGGCGTCGTGATGACGTACTGTGTCGTGTCCAGATTCGAGATGCTCCGCAGCGTCGCCCCGGCGAGCGTTAGCTCGAACTTGATTCCGTAGATGGCAAGGCCTGTGATGTGCCCCCCCGTTCCGAGCACCGACGTGTAAACCGAGAGGCATCCGAAGTCTGACTCGAGGTACGGAGTGAACGTGTGGCTCTTGCTCTGCAACGTGTACAGGAGGTCCAACCCGATGTTGAGCGGGATTCCAAACACGTGCAAGAACGTAAGATCAAGCGCCTGGCTTTCGAAACCCAACGTGCCGAACGTGGTGATCGCCTCGAGTTGGATGCAGCAGAGCGCCTCACCCTCTACGATGATTCGCTGCCCGCAGAACGTCATCGGTGGCAGTGCGATCGTCGGATCCGTCACGAAGGTCTTCGTCAAGAACACAGAGTCGGGCCCCGTGTTGGGTGATGTGAACGTAATCCCGCTCAAGTCGGCACTCAGGAACGTCTGTGCCGTGATCGACATCGTGTCGCCCAGGAGGTCACACGTAATCTCGAACACGCTGCCGTAGTTGGCAGCCTCCGATTGCGTCGCGCCGGTCGCCGCCCCATAGATGCTTGTGGTAACCGGGGGCGTGATCAGTGACAGACAGCCTTGTGCGTACAGATACGTGGCTCCTTGGGGCTCAAACAGCAGCTGACCGCTGAAGGAGACAAGCCCCAGATTGACGTCCAAGTCGAACTCCTGCCAGACCCATCCGTTGAAGTCGAAGTCGGACACGCTGGCAATCTCCACGTAATCGATGCAGAACCCCACATCCAGCGTGGACTGAAACGCTGTGAACGGACGCGTCTGCAGAGGGGAAATCGTGATGTCGGCCGACCAGCTTCCGGTGAACCCCTCGCTCGCCAGTCCGCTGACAACACCGAGCGCCAAGAAAGCGACTCCTATCAGAAGCGTTCGTTTCTTCACGTTGTCTCCCCCTCGACAGTGTGCGTCCGTAACCGTACGCAGAACTTCGTCTTGTCCATGCTCAAAGCCTCTCTCGACCGTACCGCTGGGGCGGATGCAACTCCAACCTGTTCGACCAGTCACGGAGGGAAACGCATCACCTTGCCGGTCTGCGAACGTCCTCGACCGGCTCGACACCGGCCCGGGAAGCCACATCCGCCTCCCTGTTGACGCGACCGAATACACGGTAGACTGTCGTATGAAGCGCTTCCTGGTCCTTGCCCATACTGCTCCGCTGTCCGGTGGATTCACGCTCAACGATCTTCCCGGTGCCGCCGGCCGGATCGACGTCCTCTGTCGCGCAATCGGGGCTTCGCTACTCGTTTCTCATGGCATTCGCCGAGACGTCGAGACGCTGATTCTGATTCGCGACGAGATCCTGGTCCGCATCGAAGGGGAACGGGTCAAGTATCTGAATCCCGACGAGCGCTCGACCGCCGCCTTGCTCGGCAAGGCCCTCGACGCCGCACCGGTCAGAGGAGCCCCGGAGGCGCGCAGCACGCCGGGGATTACGGTTGCTCGCGCCTCCCTATCGGAGGCAATCCAGCATCTCTCAGGCCTCGGCGCGCGACCGATCGTCTTGCATGAAGCCGGTGGGCCCGTCGAGTCCTTCGAGTTCCCCGAGAACCCGCTGTTCATTCTCTCAGACCATCATGAGTTCTCCGACGCGGACACCGCAGCCTTTCAGCAGTTCCCGACCGTGTCGCTGGGCAAGATGGCGCTTCATACCAGCCAATGCATTACCCTTCTTCACTACTTCCTCGATCGTCAGGAGGCCAACGATGTACGATGAAGGACTCGTTCTCGTTCACAAGGCAATGGGCGAGCCGAAAGCGCAACTGATCAAGAGCCTTCTTGAGGACTTCGACATCCCTGTCAGCCTTGAGTCCCACGTTCCTCCGGCGGTGCTGCCCATTGCGTTCGACGGCCTGAGCGAATTCCGCATCCTCGTCCTTCCAAAGGACGTTCAACGCGCTCAGGAGATCATCCGCGACTACTTCGAGGAACCGATCACGGACTAGGCGAAGCGTCGGGGGCGATGGACGTGGGCATGGATCACGGTGAGGCGGAGTACCAGGCCGCCCGAACGAGAATGATCGAGGGGCAACTTCGCCGCCGAGGAATCAGCGACCGCCGCGTTCTCGAAGCGATGTCTCGCGTCCCGCGTCACTGCTTTGTCCCGGACGAGGTCCGACCATTCGCGTACGATGATCGTCCTCTGCCCATCGGGGAAGGGCAGACCATCTCCCAACCGTACATCGTGGCTCAGATGACCGAGGCGCTCTCGTTGGCGGAAGACCAGTCAGTACTCGAGATCGGTACGGGGTCAGGATATCAGACGGCCATCCTCGCGTCGCTTGTCCGCGTGGTGTTCACGGTCGAACGATGTCACGCGTTATACCATCGTGCCCGCGCCACCCTCAGCAGACTCGGAATCGACAACGTCCGATGCACCCTGGGAGACGGAACCGTCGGTCTCGCCGAGAGCGCTCCGTTCGATCGGGTCGTGGCCACGGGCAGTCTACCGACGATTTCCCGTCCTCTCCTCGAGCAGCTCTCACGTGGCGGTGTGTTCGTCGGACCGATCGGGTCTCGCTTCGAACAGCAACTCGTTCGCGTGTCGTATGATCCTGCAACCGGAGATTGGGAGCGTGTCCGGCTGTGCTGGTGCCGTTTCGTACCGCTGATCGGCGCAGCCGGCTGGACCGAGCCGTCGTCGATTGAGGACTCAGGGCCTAGACGGAAGGAGACAGCGTGAGCAAGCAGATCGATCTACGAAGCGATACGGTGACCCGTCCGACCGATGCGATGAGACGGGAGATGGCTGGCGCGGCCGTCGGCGACGACGTCTTCGGCGAGGATCCAACCGTCAATTCCCTGGAGGCGCGCACGGCCGACCTCCTCGGGAAAGAGGCAGGGCTGTTCGTCGCCAGCGGGACCATGGGGAATCTTGTCTCCATTCTTACCCATGCCGGGCGAGGCGATGAGATGATCGCCGGCCACCTTGCTCACACGTTCCTCTACGAAGCAGGCGGAAGCGCGGCGCTCGGTGGCGTGCACCCGCACACACTTGGAAATCGAGAGGATGGAACCCTCGATCTCTCGGAAATCGAGCAGGCCATCCGAAACCCCAACGATCCTCATCATCCGTTGACTCGACTGATCTGCATCGAAAACACGCACAACCGCTGCGGCGGCATCGCCCTGTCTGCCGAGTACGGCAACGCGGTGTCAGACCTCGCTCGGCGCCACAACCTTGCCGTCCACCTCGATGGGGCTCGGCTGTTCAACGCGGCGGTGGCGCTCGGAACACCCACCGACGAGCTTGCCTCCTGCGCCGAGTCGGTCTCCATCTGTCTCTCGAAAGGACTCGGTGCGCCGGTCGGCGCTGTCGTTTGTGGAAGCAGCCGTTTCATTGCGAAGGCACGGCGAATGCGCAAGATCGTCGGTGGCGGCATGCGGCAAGCGGGGATCCTGGCTGCCGCAGGCCTGCACGCATTCGAGCATCACATCACTCGTCTCGCAGACGATCACCGTCGCGCACGGCAACTGGCTCAAGGAATCGAGGCGATCGCCGGCCTGTCATCACCTCAGGCTCACCCGGTTGCTACAGCGTGGACGAACCTTGTCTACATGCTCGTCGATCCCAACCGCGTCGGTCACACGGCGGCCAACCTTTCACAACACCTCGCCGAGCGCGGCGTCCTCTGCCTTCCGCTTGCACGGGACCAGATACGAATGGTGACCCACCTCGGCATCACCGATCAAGACATCGAGACCACACTCGGCACCCTCCGGTCCATCGTCGAAGAGACGTAGGTCCGCCTCGCCTCTGAAGCACGTCGGGTTCCGGATTCTTCGATGCTCTTTCCGGACCGGACGGGAGCTTCTATGCTCAGACATACCGGGTGGTATGTGTGGTTCCCACACGAGGGAACCCCTATCCCCAAGTCATCGTGAACGAAGGGAGAACGATGAAGGGGTTAACGGTCTGTCTGTGCGTTACCCTACTTGTGAGCACCGCAGGGCTCGCCAGCACGCTGGAGATGACGTTCAGCGCAGGGCCGTCTGCCGTGTCGCTGTCACAAGTCAACACGGCCATCACTGCATTCAATGTGCTCATCGAGCACCTGAACGAAACATTCGACGCTCACCCCGATGTAGATGGATCCGTCGACTCGCTCGATCTCATGCGCAGTGGCCTGGCCCTGCGTGCATCTGAGGCGTTCCGCCTCGTCGACTGGCTCGCTGTCGGCGGCCACGTCGAGATCCTCCGCTCGTCCACCGCCACCCGCGGCGTGTACAGCGGGGCAGGCGAATCGACGATCGGCATTGCACTGGGAATCAGCACCATCGGTCTAGGCGTGGACGCGCACGTCCGTTTCGTCGACGTCGGCCTTCAGATGGGCTTCGATCTCGGGGCATCGTATTACCGTACGACGTTCGATCGATCCGTCATCTTTGAGATCCCGGAGGAGTATCCCGACACGCTGTCCAGCGTGCCCCCCGCCGGTGATGCACGATACACAGCCAGCACGCTCGGACTCGAATTCGGCCTGACCATTGCGTACCCCGTGGTCTCGTGGCTGACAGTCCATTCCTCGATCTCGTATCGAGCGGCATCCACTGCCGGAGCACTGGACTCCGCCGGAGCCGCTCTCGATCTCGACGGCAACGGGCAATCCGAATCACTCGCCCTGGGCGGCCTCGCCGTCCGGCTCGGCGTTTCCATCAACATCGATCTCTCAATGAACGGGAGAAAGGAGTGAAAAGATGAGGAACGGTCGGTTCTGTCTTCTCTGTGGCGGGGTCCTCCTCGTCATCGGGTCTCTCACGGGGTGTCTCCAGCTGACGCAGTCGCCCCCATTGGCCATGTTTACCGCCTCGTCAACGGAACAGGAAGTCCCGTTCACCGCAAGCTTCGATGGCTCGCTGTCGCATGAGAGCGGGGCGGAGATCGCTCAGTACCTGTGGACGTTCGGAGACGGGGGCGCCGAGACCGGTCCTATCGTCACACACACGTACGTTGAAGATGGTACGTACGAGGTCCAGCTCACCGTCATCGACGCCTCCGGCGTGTCGTCCACGGCGACCCTCACGGTCAACGCACTGAACCCGACCCCGACGGCGGGATTCACATACTCCCCGTACAGCAGCATGGGAGGGGCCTACAACTTCATTTGCTGCAGTGAGACCGTCACGTTCGACGCGTCCGAGATGTGCACCGACGACGGGACGATCGTGTCCTACGAGTGGTACTTCGGGTATCGCACCTCGGACAACGAACCGGTGACGGCGGCGGGAGAGATCGTTACGCACGAGTTCCTCTACGCCGGGACGTACACCGTAATCCTCACCGTGACCGACAACGACGGCGGGCAAACGGAGTACTCGGAGAAGGTCATCGTGGAAGGCGGTCAGCCATGCTATCCGGACACGGAGGACGGAACGTGCACGTCGCCCGGGACGTGTGGAGGGTGATGCCGATGATGAAACGACTGGTCGTCCTGTGCCTTCTTCTCTGTCCACTGGCCCTATCCGGGTGTCTACTCGATACGATGCTAGACGGCATCGTCAACCAGCCGCCGCGCGCCGTAATCGACGCGGATCCGCGAGAGGGAGCGGCCCCTCTCACGGTCACGTTTGATGCCGCGTATTCGCACGACGATGACGGAGCCATCGTTCAGTACTTCTGGGACTTCGGCGATCCGACCGACGGCACCGCCGCCTCGGCCGAAAGCTGCCAGCACACGTACACGTACGCGGGCACGTACATCGCCAAGCTCACGGTGATGGATGACGAAGGAGAACTCGACTCGCAGCAGATCGCCATCGTCGTCACAAACCCTCCGCCGGTCGCGAATGTCACGGTAAGCAATCTGGAACCGTACACCGGAGACGAGATCACATTCGATGCGTCGACGTCGTACGACGCCAACGGAGACATCGTCAGCTATGAGTGGGACTTCGGAGACGGGGTTACCGCATCCGGCGCAACCGTGACTCACAGTTACGCCGTCAGCGACTACTACGTCGTCACGCTGACGATCACGGATGACGACAACCAGCAGACGACCGTACACAAAGGATGCTACGTCGAAGCCGGCGGATCATCCGGCGGCTGCAGCGGCGGAACCTGCGGAGACGGGGAGCAGCCGTACGCGGTCATCATCGGCAACTGGTCTTGCGGCGCCGGCATGCAGGTCGGTGAGACCGTGCGCCTCGACGGGTCGTCCTCGCGTGCACACGTTGACAGCGAGCTTGATGGATACATCGCCCACTACGCGTGGGACTTCGGCGACGGGGACACGGCGACGGGCGCCGTCGCGACGCATGTGTACTCCGCGTCCGGACGGTATGTCATCACGCTCACCGTGACCAACGAAGATGGCGCGACCAGTACGGCCGTCGGCGTGCTGACGATCGGGAACGCCACCTGCTACTAGCACTCGGCGCTCCGTCGCACGACCCCATCGTGATTTCGATGACGCGCGGGCCCTTCGGGGTCCGCGCCGTCCTTTCGTCCGTCACTGCTCGACGTAGAAGAACTGCGTGATCATGTCGAGATCGATCAAACCGGACCCCTCGTCTCGATACTCCGTAACGAGAAGGATCGGACGGGTCGCGCGGACAAGAACCGCTCCCCACAGAGACGCGTCCGCTGACAACGCTCCGGACAGGTTGTAGTACCCGGATGCCCGGCCGTCGAGATCTACGGCAACGTGTGTGACAACGTCTCCCGACGCATCGTGAACCTCGATTTCCGCCGTCACAGGATCCGCCCAAGGATTGACGATGGCCAATCCGCTGTTTCGATTCCCCGTGCTTGCGTAGTCCGCTGCATACCAATACGCAGCGTACGGTGCATTCGCAGGATCGAGCAACGCGGTCACCACGTTCTCCACGCACTGCCACGCGTCATCCGACGCAATCCAGACGCCAAACGCAACGTGTCCATCGGTTTCGGCCAGCACCAGACCCCACGCCGTTCCGTCCCGTTCGCCGAGCACGTCGTCGAGAAACAGCGCGTCGGACGCCTGCCCCGCAAGAACCGTCTCGCGTTCGGCCAGACGTGTACCGGAGGCGTCGTAGATCGCGAACGTCACCGCCGTCTGGGTGGAATCGAGATTCATCGCAACCAACGCTGTCGAACGGGCCGCCATGCTCTCGTGGTACAGAGCAAACTGGCGCCCCTCGCCCGAAAGCGCTGTGCCACACATCACGAGCAACAGGACTGCCGCCAGGCTCCGCCGCGCTCTCACCGTGCCTCCTCGTATCCGCTGGCGATCAGGATCGCCCCGTGTCCCTACCGCCGGCCTGCAGTAGAGCCGAGTGAACCAGAACATCCGACAGGAAACGTCCTGTGTGCGACTGCGCGCTGCCGGCAATCTCCTCCGGTGTTCCGGTCGCCACCACGGTGCCCCCGCCGTCTCCCCCCTCCGGGCCAAGATCGATGATCCAGTCCGCCGTCTTGATCACGTCCAGGTTGTGTTCGATCACGATCACCGTATTGCCCGCGTCGACCAGTCGGTGAAGGACCTCAAGGAGCTTGCTGACGTCGGCAGCGTGCAAACCGGTCGTCGGTTCATCAAGGAGGTACAGCGTCTTCCCAGTCGATCGTTTCGAAAGCTCGCGTGCCAGCTTGATTCGCTGCGCCTCTCCCCCGGACAGCTCGGTCGCCGGCTGTCCGAGTTCGACGTACGACAAACCGACGTCGTAGAGCGTCTGCAGTTTCGAATGGATTGAGGGCACATTCGCGAAGAACTCCAGCGCGTCTTCGACCGACATCGCAAGGACATCGGCGATCGACTTGTTCTTGTAGCGAACCTGCAGCGTCTCGCGGTTGTATCGGGTCCCCTTGCAGATGTCGCACGGCACGTACACGTCGGGCAGGAAGTGCATCTCGATCTTCTCTTGTCCCTGTCCCTGACATGCCTCGCATCGGCCGCCCTTGACGTTGAAGCTGAACCGTCCCGCCACGTACCCCCTCAGCTTCGCGTCCGGCGTCCGCGCAAACAACTTGCGGATTTCGTCGAACGCCTTGGTGTACGTCACCGCATTCGAACGAGGGGTTCGACCGATCGGAGACTGGTCGATCTCAATCACCTTGTCAATGTGCTCCACTCCGTGCAGAGCCTTGTGAGTCCCAGGTCGTTTCGTCACGAGCTGAAGCTCGTGCGCCACCGCACGGAACAGCGTCTCCTCCACCAGCGTGCTCTTCCCGGACCCCGATACGCCGGTTACGCAGACGAATGCTCCAAGGGGGAAGCGAACGTCGATCTCCTGGAGGTTGTGCGCACTCGCCCCCTCTAGCATGAGTGCGTGTCCATTGCCGTTCCTACGTTTCTCCGGCGTCGGGATCTCCAGCGCCCCGCACAAGTACCGCCCGGTCAACGAACGGGGCTCAGCGATCACCTCCTCCGGCGTGCCCGCAGCGACGACCTCGCCTCCATGCCCCCCTGCGCCCGGGCCGAGATCGAGGATGAAGTCGCTCTCGCGCATCGTTTCCTCATCGTGTTCCACGACGATGACCGTGTTTCCTAGGTCCCTCAATCCCTTCAGCGTATCGAGCAGGCGCCGGTTGTCTCGCTGGTGGAGCCCAATCGACGGCTCGTCGAGTACATACAGCACACCCGTCAATTGGCTCCCGATCTGCGTGGCAAGACGAATCCGCTGCGCCTCGCCCCCTGCCAGCGTACCCGCCTGCCGATCGAGGGTCAGGTAGTCGAGACCGACCGAGACCATGAACCCGAGCCGCGCCTTGATCTCCTTCAGGATCTGCTCGGCGATGAGCTGCTCTCGCTCGACCAGAGCCAGTGTGTCGAAGAACGTCAGCGCGCCACGAATAGACAGCGTCGTCACCTCGTGGATGTTGAGGCCACCGACCGTCACGGCGAGAATCTCCGGCTTCAGCCGTGCGCCCCGGCACGTCGGACACGGAAGCGTCGCCATGTACTGCTCGATCTCCTGTCGCCACTGATCCGAGCTCGACTCCCGGTACCATCGCTCGATCGACGCCACGATCCCGCGGTACGGTCGCTCGATCGTCCTCGTGTACCCTGACGTGGACGTGTACTCGAATCGGATCTCCTGTTTCCCCGTCCCGAAGAGGACCTTGTCCAGCTTCGCTTTCGGGATCTGTCCCAGCGGCATGTGTGGGTCGATTCCAAGCGCTTCGGCCAAACCGATCATCTGCCCCTCAAGCCAACGGCTCTTGGACGTGGCGAACGGAACCAGCCCCCCGTCGAGCAGGCCACGCTTCGGATTGATGACGAGTTCCGGATCGACCTCCTTGCGTTGACCCAGGCCGCTGCATTCCGGGCAGGCTCCGTACGGGTTGTTGAACGAGAACATCCTCGGGGTCAGCTCTTCGTAGCTCACGCCGCACTGGATACACGCGTAGTGCTCGCTGTAGAGGTGCTCGTTCTCGTCCTCGTCGAGGATGCTCACCAATCCGCCCCCATGCTTGAGCGCAGTCTCCACCGAGTCGGCAATCCGTCCGCGTTTCTCAGGCTCGACGAGGACGCGATCGACGACGATCTCGATCGTGTGCTTCTGCTGCTTGACCAGCTCGATCTCTTCGTACAACGTCCGCGTCACTCCGTCGACGCGAACGCGGGTGAACCCTTCCTGCCGAATCTCCTCGAACGTCTTCCTGTACTCACCCTTTCGACCTCGCACGATCGGCGCGAGAATCGAGATCCTCGTGCCCAGCGGCATGGCGAGAATCGTGTCGATGATCTGCTCGGCACTCTGCTGGCTGATCGGATCGCCGCACGTAGGACAGTGCGGATGGCCAATTCGCGCGTACAGCAAGCGCAGGTAGTCGTAGATCTCGGTCACCGTGCCGACGGTCGAACGCGGGTTGTGACTGCGCGTTTTCTGGTCGATCGAGATTGCCGGGGATAGCCCCTCGATGAAATCCACGTCCGGCTTGTCCATCTGACCGAGAAACTGACGCGCGTACGCCGAGAGCGACTCCACGTACCGCCGCCGACCTTCTGCGTAGATGGTGTCAAACGCAAGCGAGCTCTTCCCGGAGCCGGAAATCCCGGTGATCACAATCAGCTGGTTGCGCGGCAGCACGACTTCGAGATTCTTCAGATTGTGCTCACGGGCACCCTTCACGTGGATGACGTCTTTCATGTCCCCTTCTTCAGTTGCCGAATCTCGTCGCGGAGCCTCGCGGCCAACTCGAACTCCAGCCGATCGGCCGCGTCCAGCATCTCCTCTTCCAGACCCTGGATCCTCGCCAGCCGTTCGTCACGCGAGGAAGGCCGGGGCCGCTCACTCACCGCGGTTGGTTGCGCCGGCTCTCCTCGCCGCAGCATCTGTACGATGTCCGTGATCGCCCGTTCGATCGTCTTCGGTGTGATCCCGTGCTTCTCGTTGTGCGCGATCTGGATCGTGCGCCGTCGGTTCGTCTCCTCCACTGCATGATGAATGGAGTCGGTCATCCGATCGGCATACAACAGGACGCGGCCCCGAACGTTCCGCGCGGCTCGCCCGATCGTTTGGACAAGCGACGTACCCGACCGCAGGAACCCTTCCTTGTCGGCGTCGAGTACGGCAACGAGAGCCACCTCCGGTAGGTCCAAACCCTCGCGAAGCAGATTGATCCCCACCAACACGTCGAACTTCCCGAGACGAAGCTCGCGCAGGATCTCGATTCGATCCAGAGTGTCGATCTCTGAGTGGAGGTATCGCGCGCGAATGCCCAGATCCACCAGATACTCCGTGAGATCCTCCGCCATTCGCTTCGTCAACGTGGTGACCAATACACGCTCCGACCGGTCGACGACGATGTTGATCTCCTTGATCAGATCGTCGATCTGCCCCTTGACCGGTCGCAAGACGACTTCGGGATCGATCAGTCCGGTCGGACGTATGACCTGTTCCACCACGGTGCGGCTACGTTGCCCCTCGTACGGGCCGGGAGTCGCCGACGTGAAGATCACCTGATTGACCCGTGACTCGAACTCGGAGAACGTCAGCGGGCGATTGTCCAGTGCGGAGGGCAGGCGGAACCCATAGTCCACCAGCGTCGACTTCCGCGAGCGGTCCCCGTGGTACATCGCACGGATCTGGGGAACCGTCTGGTGCGACTCGTCGATGACCAACAGGTAGTCACTCGGGAAGTAGTCGATCAGGACGTTCGGCGGCTGCCCGGGACGTCGCCCATCCAGGTGCCGCGAGTAGTTCTCGATCCCCGTGCAGTATCCCATCTCCTGCATCATCTCAAGGTCGTACCGCGTCCGTTGCTCGAGTCGCTGCGCCTCCAGAAGCCGCTCCTCCGCGCGCAGGCGCGCGAGCTGTTCCTCCAGTTCGACCTCGACCGACTCCACCGCCCGCTTCATCTGTTCCTCCGGCGTGATGAAGTGCGACGCAGGGAAGATCGTGACCTCGCCGGGCTCGCGCAGCGGGTGCCCCGTGACCGGATCGAGAAGCGCAATCCGCTCGATCTGGTCCCCGAAGAACTCGAGGCGGACAATGCGCTCCTCATACGCGGGGATGATCTCCACCGTGTCTCCTCGCGCACGGAACGTTCCTCGCTCGAAGCCGATTTCGTTTCGCGTGTACTGAAGGCCGATCATGCGTCGCATCACGTCGTCGCGATCCCACGCGTCGCCCGTCCGTAGCCGCAACGACATGTCCAGGTAGCTCGACGGCGAGCCGAGACCGTAGATGCATGACACGGAAGCAACGATGATCACGTCTCGACGCTCGAACAGTGCAGCGGTCGCCGCGTGCCGCAGTCGATCGATCTCGTCGTTGATCGACGAGTCCTTCTCGATGTACGTGTCAGTCTGCGGGATGTAGGCCTCGGGCTGATAGTAGTCGTAGTAGGAAACGAAGTAGTGCACGGCATTGTCCGGAAACAGCTCGCGGAACTCGTTGCAGAGCTGTGCCGTCAGTGTCTTGTTGTGCGCAATCACCAGGGTCGGCCGCTGCAGACGTTGGATCACGTGGGCAATCGTGAACGTCTTGCCCGTTCCCGTCGCGCCAAGGAGCGTTTGAAACGTGAGCCCCTCCTCGACTCCTGCGACCAACGATTGGATCGCCTCCGGTTGGTCGCCTCGAGGTTGCAGCGCATCGGATATGTGGAAGCCGGCCGTCTCGCCGACGCGTGGCAGTTCCATCCCAGGTTAGGATCCTATCCCCCGATCCCACACGGGTCAACGGGACAACGGACCGGGCAATCGAGCGGACGCAGCGAACGCATCTCCTTCAATCGACGCAGCCATCCCACGACATCTTCAATCCTTGTTCACAACGCTCGACGATCCTTATGACCGCCAAGGCTAAGTGCGAGTGTCCTTTCACCGCACCTGCACGAGGGGAGAGGCAGCGGGCCTCTCCCCTCGTGCGTTGTGGCTACGCGCGTCGTGGCCTCACCCTATAATCCGGACATGGATGACGACAAGACGGACGCCCCCATCCGGCTGCTCCAAGAACTCATTCGCTACGACACGACGAACCCTCCAGGAAACGAGCGCCGTCTGGTCGAGCATGTCGAGAGGATCTGTCGAGACGCCGGGATGGAGACGGAACTCCTTGCCAAGGACGCCGAGCGTCCGAACCTCATCGCGCGGCTACCGGGAAGCGGAACTGCCCCGCCGCTTCTCCTGTACGGCCACGCCGATGTCGTGACGGCGCACGGTCAACCTTGGAGCCGTCCAGCGTTCTCGGGAGAGATCGCCGATGGATGCGTTTGGGGCCGCGGCGCGATCGACATGAAAGGGGGGCTCGCGATGATGATCGCGGCGATCCTCCGTCTCCGGCAGCGCGGCATCGAGCCGGCCGGTGACGTTCTCCTCGCCGTCGTGTCGGACGAAGAAGCCGGTGGAACGTACGGTGCTCGTTTTCTCGTCGAACAGCACGCCGCACGGTTCTCCGGCGTACGGTATGCGCTCGGCGAGTTCGGTGGTTTTCCTCTAACAGTGGCCGGCAGGACGTTCTACCTTGTTCAGGTGGCGGAGAAGGCGTCTCTTGGCTTGACCGTCCGCCTCACCGGGCCGGCGGGCCATGGCGCCTTCCCGATGCGAAACGGTGCGATGGCTCGCGCGGGTCGCCTCCTCGCACGCCTTGATCGACGGGCCTTGCCGGTTCACATCACGCCGGTCGTGCACCGGATGATCCAGACGATGACGGAAGCGCTGCCGTTTCTCCCGCGTGTCGTGCTCCGACAGCTGCTTCATCCTCGCCGCGCCTCGTGGATTCTCAAGGTTCTCGGATCGACGGGGCGAACGTTCGAGCCGCTTCTGCGGAACACCGTCAATGCAACCCTCATCCACGGTGGGGAGAAGCAGAACGTAATCCCCAGCCGAATCGACATCGGTCTCGATGCCCGCCTCCTTCCGGGATTCGGTCCAGACAATGTCATCGCCGAGCTGGCAAACGTGGTCGGCCACGACGTCACGGTGGAGGCCAGCCCTCACAATCCAGGGCCGTCGGGGGTCGATTTGGGGCTGTTCGATGCGCTTGCGGACGCCCTCCGCCGTGAGAGACCGGAGGCCCTCGTCGTCCCATTTCTCCTCCCGGCAACGACGGACGCGCGCTTCTTCTCCCGGATCGGCATTCAGTCGTACGGATTCACCCCGATGAACAGCGTTCCCGGCGGCAGCTTCTTCGACATCGTGCACGGGGCCAACGAACGAATCGCCGTTGACGCTCTCGCGTTCGGCACCACGGTGCTGACGACCCTGTTGACCCGATACGGCCGTTAGCCCTCAACGGCAAACGGATCGAGAAGGGAAACGATGCGCTGGAGCGGCTCGATGTCCGCCGCACCGAATTGTCCCGTCTCCATCGAGTCGATGTCGAGCACCGCCACAACACGGTCGTCGGACCACACGGGAACGACGATCTCGGAGCGAGAGCGCGGATCGCAGGCGATGTGTCCGGGGAAGTCGTCGACGTTCGAGACAACGACAGACGCACGAGTGCGTACCGCATGGAGGCAAACCCCTCCGTTACGCAAGATCTGGCACGCCACAGGCCCCTGGTACGGCCCCACGTGTAATTCCCCCACACCCGAAACGGTGTAGAACCCGGTCCACGAGTGGTGTGGCATCTTCGCGTGCAGCACGGCACAGATCGTCGCCATCGCCGCTGTACGCGACGGTGACGCACCGCGGATCAACTCGGACAGCTGCATGTAGATCCTGTTGTACCGCGCGCCTCTTCTCTCGTCCACGCTTCCCTCCACGGGCGGATGCACGCAGTATACCGCGTCCGACGCCTCGCTCGACGCCGATCGATCGGATACAGTGCGGCACACAAAAGGGGGCCCCATGAACAGCAACGTGCTCGACGGATTTGCGATTCGACGATCGATCCGCTCGTTCACCGGTGACCCGGTGGATCGCGAGAAGCTGCTCACCGCGTTGAAGGCGGCAATGGCTGCGCCGTCCGCGCACAACGGCAAGCCATGGTCCTTCGTCGTGGTGACCGAACGAGAACGGATCGAGGCCATCTGCACGGCGCATCCGCATGCGCGATTCGGCGTCGATGCCGGAGCAGTCGTCATTCCGTTCGGAGAACCGAACCCTCCGTTCTTCGACCAGGACATGGGAGCCGCAACCGAGAACCTTCTCCTCGCCCTCGCACAGCAAGGTCTCGGCGCAACGTGGTGTGGATTGGACGATGCCATGCAGCCGGCCGTCAAGCCGTTGGTCGATCTCCCCGATCGCGTTCGTGCGTTCGCCGTCATTCCGATTGGAGTCCCGGCAGAGAGCAAGCCGCCGCGCACGCAGTACGAGGACCAGCGCGTGCACTGGGAACGGTTCGCCGGCTGACCAAGCGGCTATCCGACGACGGTGTACCCGGACCGGGCAGCGCCGCAGTGCTTCGCCAGCATCGATGCAAAACGCTCGGCCCACTTGGCGACTTCGTCGTGGGGCTCGTCCGCCGGAGCGTACAACACCGCGACGACGTCCCGCGTCTCCGGTCTGATCTTGGTCGCCATCGAGTCCTTGACCGGGTTTCCGCACGGTTCCCATGTATCCTCGCACCGTCGACAGACCAAAAGAAGGTCCTCCAGATCGATCGTCTGGCCCGCCGGGTTGAAGACGTACGCCTCTCCGGTTTCGCCGCGGCGCAGTCGCAGTGTCGGCCCGGAAAGCGCGGCATCGAAAATCGACCCGGGAAGACCGGACGCAAGACTGATCGCGTTGTTCACATCCACCGGAAGACTGACGGGAGGAAACTCGTCGGAGAGCGCGGCGCGCAACAGGAACTCACTCGCAGGCTTTCCTCGTCCACTCGGTTTGTACTTCCCGTGTCGAAGCATTCCTCGTACACGCTTCCTCGTCTCCTCCGAGATCCACGACTCTCCTACCGCCTGCGCGCGAGCGACGGCGTCCACCAAGAACGCAGGCAGTTCGGTCGCCGATCGCGGAGGGGCGATGTCCTCCGCCCAGATCAGCGCCGGCAACACAGGACATGGAGAGAGAGTCGGGTCGATCTCCAGTACGTACCCCAAGGGCGCTGTCTCCATTATAGGATTCCTTCCGAGTCTTCCGGATGTGTCGCGTTGTCTTTCGTGAGCCGGAAGATCTCGCTCTGCCCCCCCGCTGAGACCGAATAGACGCCGGCCTCCAGTCCGAGAATGGCGAGTGGGACGCTCGCTTCGAACGGCGTCACGGTCAGGGCACACACTTCACTGACGGGCCGCCGGGTCGTGAGCGACACGACAAACGTGCGGCTCCTGAGTTCCTGTGACACGGAGTCGATGATTGTACACGCGTCGGGCAATTCGCCGTAGACGATCGCCACCACCTGGATTGGGAATGAGTCGGTCATCACGATTTCGAGTCCCGTCACGGTCGCTTCGCCGTAGACGTACTCCGGCGGTTCCTCGGTCGACGCACAGCCAAGCAAGAGGAAGAGGCCTGCGCAGAGAAGTCCCGACCATCGTGCAACGCGCATCGTCGTCTTCAATCCTCTCCACACTCCTCCTCGATGCAGCCCGGAGAACATCGTACACGACAAGGCGGAACGAGGGAAGAAGATGGAACCTCAAACGCTGTGCTGGACGGGACCATCACGGTCTCACGGTACGGACGAGCTTGCCGATCGGATCCTACGGTGCCGGCGACGCGGTCAGCGGAACGACCACATCGACCGTGTTCGATCGAGTCTGACCACACAGGCACAACTCGGCGGATGCCAGCCCCATCTCCGAAAGACCGCGGATCGTGATGGCGAAGGCCTCGCACCCTTGTCTCTGGGCACCCGGCCCTTCATCGGTGCACGCCCGTGTCCATCCCCACCCCGCCGAGCCCGACGCCGACAGAGTTGCACCCCATGTCCACCCAGGGGGCGACACGGCACGAACGGACGTCGAGTCGATGGCCTGAGCAGGCGCAAATCGGCTTGCCGCGAATCTGCAACCCGACGCGTCGGTGATGGTATAGGCGTACGTGTCAGCACCAGCAGACCGCGTAACCACGGTGCGAACGAAGGCCGATCCGTCACCGGTCTGCGATACCACGTCCGCGAGCACGACTTCGTCGTGCGAATCGTCGCATGGATCCCCGATTCCGTCGCCGTCGCGGTCCTCCTGGTCGGGATTCGGCGTGAGTACGCAGTTGTCCAAGAGGTCAATAACACCGTCTTCATCGGTATCAGTCTGGAGGAACTCCGCGATCCTCGTAGCGATCGCGCCGACGAGATCCTCATTCCACGATTCGCCCACCGGTCCCTCGCCGTCCGGTTCAACCGCGTCGGCCCCCTTCAGAACAGTGATTCGCGTACCTACGACGGAGACGTCTCCGGCTGCGCCCATGTGCATACTCGTCGGAGCCTCAGGCAGCGTGGGAAGGGAGGCGACGGCCAGACGGCCTGTGACCGTCCCGTCCACCTTGAGCATCCGCCCTAGAAGCGTGATGTACAGGACGATCGGTCCCGTGCCCGACCCGCTGGCGGACGAGCCTCCGAGCAAGTACGATGCATCCTCGCTCTGCATGCCAAACGCGCCGGTGATGCCAATCGGCTCGCCGGCCCCGGTGAGCCCTGACAGATCGATGCGGCTGTGCAGCTCTCCGCACAGCGTGTCCAGCACACCCCAGACCTCTCCCTCGAATCGGCCTTCGGCAGTGAACGAAGTGACGTCCCCGTCGATCTCCACGGTCCCGGAGCATGTGACCTCTCCGGAAAATGAGCCCGTCACGTGGGTCGGAGTGAAGTCCAGAAGGGTCTGACCCTCGATTGGGCCCTCGAGTGTGAACCGGTCCTCCGCTCCGCAGACGCCGAGCGACAAGGTGCAAAGCAGCAGCACGAATCCGTATCGCCTCATCGTTCTCCTTCCTGCCCGGGGTGCGGCGGCCTGCCCCTAGTTCCGCTCCCCATGGCGGACGAGCGCTGTCCGTGCACACGTCCTCGGTCGAACACCCTGTCGGAGAAGCTCGGCCAGCGGTTGCCGATCGAGCAGTTCGGCTCCTGTCACCGCGCCACACGCATAGGCGTCCGCAGCACGGGTTCGATACTCAACGACTCGGGTCGTATGGTGATCGAGCACCGTGATGTCCGCTCCGGCCTCCCGGACGACGGCGGCACAGTGGCTCATCGCCCGATCCGCCGTCTCCCTCTTCTGGAAACGGCCCTGCGGCCCGAGCGCCGGTCCGTCGAGTATGAGCATGTCCGGACGTTCGTCGATGATCCACTGTGCGTAGTCCTCGACAACCGGACCCTGAAGGTCCGATGTGTAGACCAGTTTCCTCTCGCCGTGTGTCACGACAACACCCACCACCCAGCCTCTGCACGTACCCTCTTCACCATGAAACATGGGTTGGGTGAACCGAACGGACGTTTGCCCCTTGCGGAAGAAGCGTCCGTCGGCAAACGACACCCGACTCCCCAGCGCGGCTTCATCCACCGACGGCTTGCTCTGCCAGAGCTGGCACAGGTCGTCGAAGGTTCTCTTCCACGCGTCGCGTCGATCTGCTTCGGCCGAGCCCTTGCCGGCGAAACCATGGTCGGTCACCGGGTTCTCGTAGCTCGCACTGCCGGCCTTCGCCAAAGGAATTACCCCGCCCGCGCCGAGACCGTATAGGAAGCGTCTTGCCTGCTGCCACTGCGACGCGTTGATCCACCGATTCGGATCTTTGACCCACATCGTCTTGTCTCGATACACGGGGAGAAACGCGGGTTGGTAGTGATCCAGATGGTAGTGCGTGATGGCAATGTGGCTCGCCTCTTTGAGAGCGATGAAGACCTCACCCAACGCCGCCTGCCAGCACATCTCCTTCAGCGGATCGGACGCAGGATACGTCGGATGCATGATGGCAGCCCCCGGATCAATCAGCAACGAGAGATCCGGTGTTCGCACGAGAACACACGACGACTTCGCCCCCAACGAGTCAAACCATATTGGCCGTACTTCCACAGTACCGCTCCTCCTGCAGATCCAGCCATCATAGAGGAAGCGACAAGCCTTTGTCTGTATCCTATCTCACTTTCGTGCGTCGAGACCTTCAACGGACCGGATTCCCCCGTCTCCGCGGACCGCAGTCTAGACCCGGGAACGCATCACCACCCAGTTCGCGAGCAGTGCAGACAGGGAAAGGTCTTCGATGCTCCTCATCGCCTCTTGCGCGGCGTCACGTGACGCGTCGTGGAACGGCCGAGCATCGCGGATCACCACCGGCAGAGAGAACGTCCACACGTCCGAACGATTCTCGCTCAACCCACCGCGAGCCATGCCTTTTTTTCGTCCGGATCATCGACGACGAGCGCCTCGTCCGCCGCCTGGTGCGAGCCGTCGATCTTCAGCAGTCTGTGCGCAGAGCCCGCAACGGACAACACGACGAGGGCAGCACCGAGAGCAAGAAGGACTCCCGGCATGCCGCGCAAGGCGCGATCGCCCTCCGATTGCATCCGTCGGCGCCCTGCCTCCTACTCGTGGCGATCGAACGAGACCGTCGGCGCCGTCCGCTGTGCCTCGTCCGCCAACTCGAAGAACTCGGCCTTCTCAAACCGGAACATCGACGCGATGAGATTCGACGGGAACACCTCGATCCGCGTATTGAACTCCCTCACATTCGCGTTGTAGAACCTGCGAGCAGCCTGAATCCGGTTCTCCGTCTCCGTCAGCTGCTGCTGCAGGTCGATGAAGTTCTGGTTTGCCTTTAACTCGGGATACGCCTCGGCCACGGCAAACAACCGGCCGAGCGCCTGCACGAACGGAACCTCGTCGCGCGCCTGCTGCCCGGGACTTCCGGTCGACGCGGCCGCGCGGGTTCTCGCTTGGATGACGGCATCGAGCGTTTCCTTCTCGTGCGATGCGTACCCGCGAACCGTCTCAACGAGGTTCGGAATCAGGTCATATCGCCGCTTCAGTTCGGTATCGATCGCCGACCAGCTCTCCCGCACGTGTTGCCTCAGGCGAACAAACGAGTTGTACGCACCGATGAAGTACAGGAGAATCACCGCCACGACGCCTACTACGACGTATACGCCAATCATCTCACTCCTTTCTGCTGTCGAAGAACGTAGTCCGGAAGGCGGTCCAGGATCCCGCCGGCCACCTCGATCGCCTCATCGAACGACTGCGAACTGAATCGCCGGCTTCGCCATACAAGGACGGACCGGCTCCCAAACTCAATCGAGAATACAGGCATCGATAGGAGGAATTCCATGGTTCGCTGGTGAATCACGTCGTACGCCCACCGCTTGTCCGGTCCCGTCACATGGAATCTGCGACTGAACGCAGCGGATTCGAAATCGATGTCATCCGCACCGAAGAACTCGCTGACCTTGTCGAGCACGTTCTCAGGTCGGATCGCAAGAGGCTTCAGCGCGACGTCGCTCGACAGCAGCACACCCGAGAACCGATAATCATGACGATGCTTCCCGCTCCCGGTGGCGTAGTGGTAGTCGAATGCCATGACGGACCGCCCGCCCTGCGCCCCCTGCGAGATGTTGTACGCGTAGCGACTGTGTCCACGTTGTAGGCACCGGAACTCGCTGTGTTGGTCGTCGAAATGACGAACCCGAGTCGACGCGAAATGGAAGCCTCTAGCGTTGGCCCAGGTGGACAACTCCTTGCGTCGCCTGGCGTTGAACCACACGCCGACACCGATGAGGACGAACGCCAGCAGAAAGAGCAGGACGTACAACGCCGGCAACCGAGCATCGCCTCCTTTGCATCCCGTCTAGTGTACCGCGGGGTCGCGTACGAGGCCCGCGCTGCCCGACCCGCCGGGCACCATACCGGCGGAGTGAGGGCCGATACGCTGCTAGGTTCTTCTCACTCGCCGCACGGTGCTCCAGAAGCCGACAACCAGCACGCCCCCCACACCGACCAACAGCACTTGCCAAACCACCCACACAACGCCCACAGCGAGCAGCACGACAGCCAGCGGGATGAGCAGAACGTAGAGGAATCCTTTCACCTCAGCGTGCAGAGGGAGGAGATGCTGCACGTAGCGTCCGAGCCGTGATTGATTCGCCCGTGGAGACATCGACTAGCTCCCGGAAGCGATCCCAAAGGCGCACAACGTTTCGAACACCCGGACGGTTCGCGTACGACCGAACGCCCGAAACACAATGCGCTGTCCACCGTCCCACGACAGACGCACGTACGACACCAGCCCCCAGGTCGCCCACCAGTCGACCCGGATCTCCGCGCGTACGCCGTCCAACGAGCTGACCGCCTCGCCGCCACGTGTTTGCAGTTCGCCTCGTGCCGGATTCACGACGAAGACCTCGGCCGGTGTCTTCACGTTCTTCCCGCGTTTCGGAGAAAGGAGAGCCCGCGCCGCGATCGAGTAGATGGCCAATCCAACGGCAAACGAGAACAGGAAGGATGCTGACACCGCCGCCTTTGCGATCACACCCTCGCTGACCAGCAGGCCAAGGACGGCCAAGAGAGCGGAACAACTCAAGAACACGGCTGTTTGGTAGTTCCGGCTCCAGGTAAACCGATTGACCAACTGGACCATCCCATCCTCGGGGATCACATCATACCCCATCGAACTGAGCTGCTCGGTCATATGGATCCTCCTCTCGTTCGGCGTCGATCGTAGCTCCCGCCCCGTGCTGAAGCAAGGAACCGTCAGGTTTTGCCCGCCTCGACCCACAACCTGTGTCGTACGTGAGCGTAATGCACATCACACAATGTACTTCGTATGCGAGCTATGAGCTCAACGTCGTTTCGGCTTCCGAGACATTGATCCGGCTTTTCTCGGCGCGCCGCCGCGGCGCCACGGGAAGTGAGCCTTCGGCTACGGCGCCGGGTCGAGGTGCATCTCGCCGCTTCCCCGCCTCGTGTGTTTCACGTTGAATCTGTCGTTGCCTGTGTTGTAGGCAACGAGAATCGTGTATGTACCGCCCGGCTCGAGCGGCTTGTCATACGGATCTCCCGAGTCCAATGGGATCGCGAACTCAACGATCGTGTATCCGTTGTGCTCACGACCCGCCGCCGCGATCACATCATCGGTTCCGCCACGGCCGACGTCGTCCGTGTGGCTGAGCGCCCCGGTCCCGTAGTCGTCCCGCCAGACCGTCTCGCCATCGACGACCGCTGTCATGATCATGTTCGCGCCCTGCATCCGTGAATCCGGATCGATGCCGATCGCTGCGTATCCCGTACCCGGGCTGACCATGGCGATCCACAACGTCTCGCTGTCATTGCGCCAGTGCACCTGAAAACCGCCGGCGTCTACGGAATGTGCGTATTCTCCCTCCGTGATTACACCGTCAATCGCGGCCGGTCCTCCCTCCGCCGTGTCGGTGTCCGTACCGATCGCCGTCGCGCCGTCCGTATTCGCCTCTCCGACCGCACCGCTCTCCGTTGTCTCCGCCTCGACCACCGCCTCCGCCGAGAAGGAGACGGCATCTTCGCCTGCCTCTCCTCCCGGCAACAGCAGCAAGGCACCCAACAGCGCCAGCGCCGCTGTGCCAATCGCGATCAGCCAGATGTTGTTCATTCGACTCCCTCCATCCGATTCTCGTCGTCCCTCGACCGTCGCTCGCTTTTCCCGTCCTCACGGCCCCACCGCACGTGCTACAGAATCCGCCGTCCCAGAACGTCGTACGCTTCGATCGGTGCACTCGCGGCGGCGCTCGCCCGGTACTCGTCCGCGAGCAGCGTCCAAACCATCTCGTCTCGGAGCACCCCGTCGGCACGGCGCATGCGCTGTCGCAGGATACCTTCCTCGATGAAACCGAGTTTTCTGGCAATCGCCGCACTTGCCGCGTTCGCCACATCACAGTGGATACCCACGCGATGCACACCATTCACCTCAAAGGCCGCTCTCGTCAGCGCTGCGGCCACCGCGGTTCCAAGCCCTTGCCCTACGACATCCTTTCTCACCCAGTATCCAACCTCGAGCGAGCCCTCGCCTCCACGCCGATGGAGCCCCGAACTCCCGTAGATCACCGTGTCCGTCGGATCGAGAATCCCGTAGACGTAGTCCTTGTCAAGGTCGAAGTTCGCGCGGAACTCGCGCAGGCGTTGGAGCACATCCTCCAGCGGCTCCAGCGTGTCGTGGACCCACGGCATCCAGGGACGAAGGTGCTCTCGATTCTCGTCTACCACATGGCGAAGCGCGTCTGCGTCGCGAGGCTCCCAGCATCGCAGTACGAAGCGCGATGAGCAGATCCGATACGCTGCGATGGGTTTCGTCTTCATCCCTTCAGCTCCTCAACCGCTAGCGGCATCCCGGGACCATCCGACCATCCTGTATCATAGCACCGCACGCGCGGGCAGACGCTTTTCAGTCGTTACCTCCGGACGCGCCGGAGCACTTGACGTCGTACACTCTACGCAGATGATGGGATGACGCGCGAAACAGGGGGATTGGAATCATGACAACGGCAACACCGATTGATCGCATCCGCAACGTCGGCGTGATGGCACACATCGACGCGGGGAAGACGACCGTGACCGAGCGCATTCTCTTCTTCACCGGGAAACGTCACAAGCTTGGCGAGGTTCACGATGGAGAGGCCAAGATGGATTGGATGGTGCAGGAGCAGGAACGCGGAATCACGATCACCTCTGCGGCCACGACAGCGTACTGGCGTCGTCACCGGATCAATATCATCGACACGCCCGGGCACGTCGACTTCACCGCCGAGGTCGAACGAAGCCTACGCGTCCTGGATGGAACCGTGGCCCTGTTCTGCGCAGTCGGTGGGGTGCAGCCGCAGGCGGAGACCGTGTGGCGGCAGGCTGACAAGTACCGGGTTCCGCGCATCGCGTTCGTCAACAAAATGGACAGAACCGGCGCAGATTTCGAGCGCGTCGTCGCGGAGATCCGAAGCGAACTCGGGGCCAACGCGGTTCCCATCGTGCTCCCGATCGGTGCCGAATCGGGCTTCCAGGGAGTCATCGACCTCGTCGACATGAAGGCCATCTACTACGACGACGCAGCCCAGGGCGCGACGATCCGTGAGGAGCCGATTCCCGAAGAGCTATTCGCCACAGCCCGCGAGGCCGAGGCCTTGATGATCGAGCGCATTTCCGAGCAAGACGACCACCTGCTCGATAAGTTCATCGAAGGAGTGCCGCCGGAACGATCGGAGGTCGTGGCAGCCATTCGGAAAGCTACGATCGCCGGTCGGTTCATCCCGGTCCTGTGCGGAGCGGCGTTCAAGAACAAGGGCGTCCGCCGGTTGCTTGACGCCGTCGTGGACTACCTTCCGTCGCCGGTCGACCTCCCCCCCGTCATCGGCGCCAGCAGAGAGTCAAACCAGGAACTCATCCGTCACCCGCGAGACGACGCGCCGCTCGCCGCCCTCGCGTTCAAGGTGCAGGCCGACAAGCACATGGGCAAGCTCGTCTACGTCCGCGTCTATTCCGGCGTCCTCAACGCGGGGGATCAGGTGTACAACGCCAACCATGAGAAGACACAGCGTGTGGGGCGCCTGTTCGAGATGCACGCAAACGACCGGGAGGCAATTGACACCCTACACACGGGGGAAGTCGGCGCCGTCGTCGGGCTCAGCGCCACGCGAACCGGCGACACCATCTGTTCTCAGCAACACCCGATTCTCCTGGAGTCGATCGACTTCCCCACCCCGGTCATCGGCATTGCGGTTCGGCCGGCGGCGCGTGACGACCGTGAGAAGCTCGGTACTGCGCTCCACCGTCTCGCAGAGGAGGATCCTACGTTTCTGGTCCGCTCGAACGCGGAAACCGGCGAGGTCGTCGTCTCCGGAATGGGCGAGCTTCACCTCGAGATCATCGTCGACCGCCTGAAGCGTGAGTTTGCGGTGGACGTGATCGCGGACCGCCCGCAGGTCGCATATCGGGAAACCATCCTCGCCGCGGTCGATTCGGAGTACCGTCATGTGAAGCAGACGGGCGGCCGAGGCCAGTACGCACACATGGTCTTCCGGATCGAGCCGACGGATCCCGGATCCGGTTTCCAGTTCGAGGACGAGATCACCGGGGGCAAGATCACTCGTGAGTACCTCACCGCGATCGAGCGAGGGATCC
>Ga0272444_10000293_pt1 | contig 56403 bp, 34 predicted proteins | sample SSMForm13_FD_201033 | JGI IMG/M metagenome (GOLD analysis project Ga0272444, IMG submission 201033) | Marine sediment archaeal communities from Little Sippewissett salt marsh, Falmouth, MA, United States - SSM-Form-13 | ecosystem: Environmental > Aquatic > Marine > Wetlands > Sediment ... | reverse complement strand
GCCGTAATCAGGCCACGATGTTACTCCTGGATGCCTTCCAGCCGCACGGTTTCACTCAATTAGCCGTGGACTCGATTTTTATGATGCCCCAGTTAGGCGTTCTGGCCTCGATCCATCCAAAAGCCGCTACCGAGGTTTTCCATAAAGACTGCCTCATCTACCTCGGCACGTCGATTTCTCCCGCCGGAAAGAGTAAAATCGGTTCTTCTATAGGAGATTATCGGATCGAAACAGAGGACGGTCAGGTCCATAAAGGAGAACTACTTTTCGGGGATATGCTAAGATTCGACCTTCCCGTAGGAAAAACAGCTAAAGTCGCATTTAATCCATCCCGCTCATTCAATATCGGCGCGGGTTTCGGAAAGAAAGTGGAAAAAACTGTTTACGGTGGCACAGTAGGATTAGTTCTGGACGGTCGTGGACGGCCAATCTTTATCCCGGAGGATAAAGAGTTGAGAGTCGATTTACTCACGAAGTGGTTACTCGCCCTCGATGTTTACCCCGAAAGCGCTCTGATAAAGGAATAGGAGAACAAAATGGGACATATATATACACCAGGTTTAAAAGTTACCGAATATACGAAAGTAATAAAGCGCCGCATATTACCCCTCAAGGGTAATGTTATCGCCAAGGTTGGCGATAAAATGAAACCGGCCGATATTATCGCCAGAGCCGATCTGCCCGGGAATGTAGATCAAGTAAACGTTGCCAATCTTTTAGGATGCGACCCGGAAGACCTGCAATATTTCGTGAGAATCAAAGAAGGCGAGCAGGTTAAAGAAGGGCAAATGATAGCCAAAAACAAAGGACTTCTCGGCACGGGACTTTTCAAAACCAGTATTAATGCGCCTTTCGATGGCTCGATCGAAGCTATCAGTAAAATCACGGGCAATATCCTATTCCGCGCTACTCCAATACCTATTGTTACGACGGCTTATTTAGAGGGTGATATTACCGAGATCATCCCTGAAGAAGGTGCGGTCGTCGAGGCTAATGCGTCCTTTATTCAAGGTATATTTGGGATCGGTGGAGAGCGTTTCGGGATAATTAAGATTATAACTGCCGACACTAAGGGCGACCTTACGGCCGATATGATCGATGAAAGCCACCGTGGTAAGATCCTCGTATGCGGCCGCAGAGTTACTGCGGGAGGATTCAGGAAGGCCATGGAAATGGGCGTGGAAGCTATAATAGCCGGTGGAATCGATGATCGGGATTTAAGGGAAATTCTCGGATACGATATCGGAGTTGCTATTACCGGTTCCGAGGATGTCGTGACGGCTCTCGTTACGACGGAGGGTTTCGGCGATATACCCATGGCGCAAAAATCTTTCGATCTATTAAAGAAATATGAGGGTCGTGCCGCGAGTGTCAATGGCGCAACCCAAATCCGGGCCGGGGTTATCCGTCCGGAAATCGTTATTTCTCAGCCTGCTCCACCGAAAGGTTTCGTAGCACCGACGGAGAAGACTCTCGGTCTTAGAATCGGTAGCCAGGTTCGCGTAATTCGCTATCCCCATTTTGGCAAGATTGGCGAAGTTACTGCATTACCACCGGAATTGAGGGTTTTGGAAAGCGAATCCAAGGCCAGAGTGTTGGAAGTTGTATTCGGAGACGGTTCTACCGCAGTCGTTCCAAGGGCAAATATTGAGACGATAGAAAACTTCTGAACTCAAATGCAAGAATCCCTTGCACTTAGACAGTATTTACACTATTCTATGAGACTATTGGAAAAAAACAAAAAATATAGCCATATCGAATACTCAGGAAAGGAGTTAGGATGCACCTTCCACGGGTAAAAGCCATGCCGGTTGTTGCGCTACTTTGCGCCGGAATTTGGCTTAGTATCCTCGGCTGCGCGGGTGAAAGTGGCAGTCCACCGGTTCCGACAGAAATCCAGGTTATGGATATTCCGCAGGATAACGGAACCAGTGTTGCAATAAGTTGGAGACACTTCTCCAGCTCATCCGCAAGGCAATACGATATTTACTTCTCGGCGGATCCCGATTCGCTCGAGAATAATATCGACGAGATGGAACCCATTTCGAGGGGTCTACAGGCAGCTATCTTTATTGCAGAGGATACTGCCATATGCAGCGTAGGTGACCTCGAATACTACATCGTCCTCGAGGAAACGGAAAGCGGAGCCCCACCTGTTGCCTCGGTTGTGAAAGCAACACCCGAGAATAGGGATTCGCTTAAAGCAATCGGAGAGCTTATCGTTGGGACGGAGTTCGAGTCCTGTCCGCCAGACGAAGACACCAAAGAGCTTCAATTCGCTCTCGGCAAATTCTTCCGCATAAGGGCTCATGAGGGTGAACTTGGAAAAAAACTGAGGACTATCGAGAAATCGACCCTTCAATCCGATACCACCGGATTAAAGATCGTTCCCGACAAAAGCGCTCTTGTGCTCGAAACAGGATATTCCCGGGGCGAAATCGGTTTTGTTGAGGCAGGCCCGAGAATACTTCCCTATTCCGAAGAAGAGAGCGAGTATCTTCATAAATATGGCCGCGAAATCGTTGCTATTTTAACCGAGAAAACTCGGATCAGCCTATCTTCAGAAGTAGTGCAGGTTCTTATCGCCGGTGATATCGAACCGGGTGTTGAATATCATTATAAAATATTTGCATCAGATATCGACGGCAATCGTTCCGATGCCGTTACCGGAACTTTCTCACCTCAGGACGAACCGCCGATGGCCCCAGCTGGCGCTTCCGCCATTCTCGACACCGTTAATGGTGAATTGCTCGTAACCTGGATGGGATATAATCCGTCCTTGGCTTATTTTCGCGACGTGGACCATTATGAAATCCATCGTTTCATTCCGGGTGACAGCCTTATGGAAAGCGGCGAGCTTCTTGGATATTTCAATGCAGACTACGACCGCGCATTGCTTACCGGAAAATACGAACCAAGCGATATGTTCTATATTGCAAGTTACGACGCTGCCGGACAGCGAGTTGCGGGAGAGCCTTTTGGTATGACACCGGGCGCTCTAAGCAAACCAGAGATGGTTAGCGATTTACGACTTGTCGATGTGGAAAACGATGACGGACAAGCCTTGGCCATAAGATGGGATTCGCCGACCGTAGGTATAACTGTCAACATCAAAGATTTCTCTCCGGAATACGCACCGGTTAATATCCCGGACGGATATTATTTAGTCGGCGGTGAACTTGCGACCTTCGAGAACGATAGCCTTGTCCCGCCAAACGCAGTTCGGATTTATTCCGGTAAAGAAAGCGTAACTCCCGAGAGCTATTCTGTTGTCCTCCGCTACGACATTTATAAAAACGACGGCGATAAGGTTTACTTCGCCAAGCTGCGTGTTGACGAGGACGAGTGGTTCAAGGATTTCGAGGAACTCGGATTCCTGAATATCCCCGAACTCGCTACAGGCGAGCATGTATTCGAAGCCTGGCTCCTCGACGAATCGGGCCGTGACCTGGAAAGCCCGGAAGCGCATGTAACTAAACAGATTATCATCGACGAAACCGGACTTATTCGCGAAAATGACCCACCAGAAATCGTTCAAATATGGCGCAGCAATGCGGAAATCGACGAAAACGGCGAAGTGTTGCTTACCGGAACGCTTCATTACGATCATGAAAACATGGCTGCATTCGACATGGTCGGTCAGCGTGGTGTCATGGACCATCAGTATCAGGATAACTGGCCGGATAGCCTTCGGGATGTCGGCGAGTATTATTATTTCAGTCGTGTAGTTGCGGCTGACGGTTCTTTCACCGACAGCGAGGTAATGGGGCCACTTACACCGACCTCGCAGTTCTTCCATTCGGAAAAGGCCGTGGTGCTCGTATTGGTCATCCTTTTCGTGATATTCGTGAATTATTTCCTCATGGCAGCCCGCAGAGGCAAGGATTTCTACCTTCGCCCAATAGCCGGTATTTCGCATTTGGATGAGGCATTAGGCCGCGCTACGGAAATGGGCCGACCGATATTGTATGTTCTTGGATTAACCGGCATTTCTGACATCGCCACACTTGCAGGATTGACGATTCTAGGTCGTGTGGCCAAGAAGACGGCGGAATTTCAGACTAAATTGATCGTTCCGTGCTACGATCCGATCGTTCTTATCGTAGCGCAGGAAACGGTTAAGACCTCATATATGGATGCCGGTCGTCCCGATGCATATAACGAGGACGATATCTTTTACGCGGCTGGCAGTCAGTTCTCATATGCGGCGGCGGTCGCGGGTATGATGGTCAGGTTTAAAACCGCAGCCAATTTTTATATGGGGATGTTCTTCGCGGAATCACTGATTCTCTCCGAAACAGGCTCGATGTCCGGTTCGATTCAGATTGCGGGAACCGACGCTGTTACACAGATTCCGTTCTTTATCACGACCTGCGACTATACATTAATCGGCGAGGAAATCTACGCGGCATCCGCATATTTGTCACAGGATCCACTTCAGGTAGGTTCGCTGAAAGCACAGGATATGCTCAAAGCGATCTATATGGTGGTTATCGTTCTGGGAACAATATCGATGACAAGCGGGTTCTTGTGGTTTATCAACCTTTTCAAAGTCCGTCTGGAACAGTGAGGAGGTCACAATGCTTTGGAAAAAACAAATACCGTTGGCAATAACCTTTATAATGGGCCTTCTCTTTGGGATCCAATATTTCGTTCCCCACAGGATCAGCGAAAATTTCTTCCAGGGATACCTCGATTGGGCCGTCGTAATTGGAATATTCGCTTCGGTTCTCGCATATATAAGCTTCTACCGCGCTCATGGGATGCGGATAAAGAAAAAGGCGCCGGCTTGGCCCTATTCGCTTATAGCAATTGCGATGTCCCTGATTATGGCCCTCTTTGGATTTATCCAGGGTCGCGAAGAGGGGACTGTGTTCATGAATATGTTCACTTACGTGCTGGTCGCTATCGAGGGGACTATGTTTAGTCTGCTGGCTTTCTATATTGCCAGCGCGGCCTATCGGGCTTTTCGTGCCCGGAGCGTTCAGGCAACCGCGCTTCTGCTCGCAGCCGTTATTGTTATGCTCGGTCGCGTGCCTTTGGGCGAATCGATCAGTTTCTGGCATAAAATATGGCCCTCATTACCGACTTTCACTGGAATCGCCAACTGGATTCTAACCGTGCCGAATATGGCCGCAAAACGAGGAATGGGCCTGGGCATCGGGCTTGGTATAATGATGCTCAGTCTTAAAATTGTTCTCGGTATCGAGCGGTCATACATGGGCAGCGGAGATTAGGGGGAATGATGTTAGAAGAAAGAAAACCAACTTTTTGGGAACGGATGATCCAGATCGACAGACGGATAATCTATCTGATTATCGCTCTCTCGATGGTTCTCCCCTTCTTTTTCCAGATGGGATTGCCTATCCCGATAACAAAAGAAGTAAAAGATATTTACGATTATATCGAAACGCTAACTCCCGACGATGTGGTAATCCTCTCGGGCGATTTCACTCCTTCGGTTTCGCCCGAGTTATCCCCGATGTTCGAAGCCCTTTTCAGGCACTGTCTTAAAAAGAATGTCAAGGTCATAGCTATGAGCTTATTCATTCAGGGACCGGGGCTTCTGGCGCCAATTATTCAGGAAGTAGCCACCGACTATCAGAAGGTAAACGGCGTCGATTATGCTTTTATGCCATGGGTTGTTGGATGGCACATCGTGGTCATTAACATGATGGAGGATATCACACGGGCTTTCCCCACCGATTATTACGGCACAAATATATCGGAGCTTCCGATATTTCAGGGTATTCATAATTACGAGGATTATGACCTCGTCGTCTCATTTACGGGATCCTCGGCATATTCTACGTGGTTAGTTTACGGTCACGAGCCTTATGGGGTCACTCTCGCAACCGGAGTTACGGCGGTTTCCGCGGCAGACCTTTACCCATATATACAATCGGGTCAATTTATAGGAATGCTCGGTGGGCTTAAGGGAGCTGCGGAATACGAAACTCTCATCGACGAAAAACGGATGGCCACGATGGGGATGGAAGCACAGAACTGGGCGCACGTTGTGATAATCCTCTTCATCATCATCGGAAACATCGGCTATTTGGCCATGGGCAAGAAAAGATAAGGAGCCGAGATAATGCAACTATCAATAAATCCATGGGTCTGGATCGGAGTATTTTTCACCTTTTCCGTACTCAGCTTCCTCTACAAAGATAATCCGTTCTACAAACTCGCCGAGCATGTGACGGTTGGTGTTTCTATCGGTTACGGGGCCGTTATTATCTATTCAAACAGCTTCCTCCCGAGATTCTACGACCCGGTATTCCATCAGGGTAGATTCGAGCTTATTATCCCCGCTATTCTCGGGTTGATGATGATTCTAAGGATCGTGCCTAAGTATAGCTGGTTATCGCGCTATGCAATTTGTTTCAGCGTTGGCGCCGGTTCCGGCATGGCCATACCGAGGAGCATGCAAGCCTCCGTATTAAGGCAACTCGAAGCCACTATGCTCGATCTGAGTTTTTCATCGGGTCAGGGTATTAACAATATCATTATCTTCGTAGGTGTTCTTGTGGTTCTTATCTACTTCTTCTTCTCGAAGGAACACAAGGGCGTTTTCGGTGGTGTCGCGAAGATTGGGATATGGTTCCTGATGATAGGTTTCGGCGCGACATTCGGCTACACTGTGATGGCGCGTCTATCGTTATTCATCGGGCGCGTCTTGTTTATCCTGCAGGAATTCCTCGGAATAGGCCTGGCAGGTTAGCGGAGTTGGTGCAAACCAATACGGACAGATAATCGTCGAACACAACCTCCGTTAATGCGACTTCATAAACCGGTAATAATAGCGACGCTCGTTCTTTCGAGCGTCGCTTTTTGTATCGATCCCCCCAATCCGGAAATCCTGACTATGTTTTTCAGGGAAAGGCTAAGCCCCGAAGCCACATGGGTCGCGGATTCGAGGATTATCGTCCTTTCGGGCGTGGATACATCCACGGGGACCGGGCTGGACACGCTTTCGAGCATATCCTGCGGCGCGGATTTCGCAACGGAGGTCTCGCCCTTTGCGCCTTCGCTGGAGTTACTTGCCGAACCCGTTTCGCTGGCCTCGACCGATTTCGATTCTGTGAAAATTAACAAAACCCGCACGAGAGTAAATGGAATAATGTGCTGGAAATTCAAGATATATATCGGCGCGGATCTTTACTCCGCGTTTCTTTCCGGCGACGGCCTTTTCCGCTTAATGGGAATGGAACGAAAAGGCCGCGGGAAATCCAAATCCGACGACCGCTGGGAGTTCGACGAAGTTACGAAGGGCAAAGACCTACCGATAAAAATCACGCGAACCGTGGAATTTGAGTGGGGTGGCGAACCGGTCGAGATCATATCGACGCGAGAACTTACAAATTTCCGCCCCGTCGCTCCGGCGGACAATGCCCGTTGATATCCGTGCTCAACCGTTGGCACGCTGTGCGCTACGTCCGACTTGGAATAATTCTCACATTATTTCGGACGAAAATATCGCGCCAACGGATTCGCTCCGACTATCTTATAAAAGGGCGACTATCGCCGCTAAGATAATCCCCCTAAATCCCCCTTTCACAAGGGGGACTTCTATCCCCCCCTTCTCAAGGGGGGCCAAGGGGGTTCCACTATACTGCTCCCATTTAAGGGAATGATTATATTAGGGGGGTAAAACGCAAAAAGGAGTAGTTATGCAAAGCCGGTTTTGGCTTTCGTAAGCTCGGTTGACGTCATCTAAAAGCCGGTTTCGTCCCCCAAAACTCCGTGAACGCCATCTAAAGGCCAGTTTACCCATCCTAAAAGCCGGGATTACTTCTGCAAAGCCGGGCAGTGCCGTCTAAAGCTCGGTTTTCGCTCCCAAACCTTTATTTAATGGGCATTTGAGCGAAAACGGCCTGCAAACCGCCTCAACCACGGCATTCTTGCCATTTCAACTATGTTTTACAAAGAACAATAAATACTTCATTCTTGATAATGACGGGCTAACCCAAAAAAGTCAACCACTTTTTCCCCTTCCCCAAAACTTTTTTTCGAGGTTGCCGAAATAATTTATTAATAAAACAGAAGAATAGGTCCTTTACACAATCGGCCTAATCTCCACCGCAGGCGCAATACGTGTTCTAATTTCGTCATAAATCGGTAATCCCACGCCTTCAGCGACTTCGAGAGATACGACCAAACCATATTTTACAGGTTCGAGTATTTTCCCCGCGTCTTCTCGGCAGTTTACTTTAATAGTAAGAACATCATCCTCAGCTATTGGAACAGCAGTTTCGCTTTCGAATACTTCATGTTGTAATGTTCCGCGCCTTACCGTATGTCCATCTGCTTCTTTGTAAGGTCTTGGGGTTACTGAACTACCATCGACTTCTGACCAAAGATAAGCGATTCGGTATCGCTGATTGCTTGATAGAACAGGCGAGAGCCAAGCTAATGTTGTTGTTAGCCTTCTTCTTTCGTTACTGGCGCTTAATGAAGGAGGCAAAGGTAATCTGTATAAATGTGCTTCTCCGTTATTTAACTCTCCAAAACCTAATAATGTCGCTCTTTCTTGCGAACATTCCATAACCTTTTCGTAATCTGGAACTCCGTATCCCAGCCACCGACTAACAATATCTCTTATACTCTGGCCATTATTTGGTGTTCTTAGGATTTCGTAAAGTCTTTCGCCGATTTCTCCCCAAGAACAACCATGCGTTATCATTGCTTTAAGTAATGGAACAATATACGAATTTAAATCGACATCTGGCGCTTGTTCACTAAAAATATCAACTAAGACATCGTGGCAAAAACCACATTTTCTAGTAATCAACGCCGTTGCATTACTTGTCCCGCAACTAAAAGCAACTTTGTTAGTATCACCTGCTGTTCTGCTGGGTGATGCCACTTTATTCCCCGGTGCGATTCGCCTATAGGATGGTTCAAACGACATACCTTGAGGTTGTCCAATTACTTCGCTATGAAGTAAGCGACCGCCAGCAAATATCAAATCAGGTTTAATTGCTCTTCGATATCCACTCCCAAAACCAGATGATGGACTAGGCAATAAGCTCTGAAACAAATTTACAGAATTACCGATATTCCATCCTCTTGCATTGTCAAAATGAAGAGCACCGACGGCAATGCCATTTATGCTTTCCGCAGGAGAAAGGATTTTTCTATTTCTTAAATCCCGATAAATAGCTTTAACAATAGCTGATTCTTTTAGATTGTCATTTGGTATCGCTTCGAAATCTGCTCTTGGAATACCGGTTGAAATTTGTTTCCGATGATTTCCTGTGCTTATTATAAAAAGAACATTGTATTTCTTGCTTAGCCAATCGAGAAGCCTTGCTAACGGACTCATAGTCCTCGTGAACTGTCTATGAGGGTCACCTATTGAGAAGTTAATGACTCTGATTGCCGGAGCAACCGGTTCTTCATCTCCTTCCCTCTCGAAAAGTCTTCGAACAGAACGATGTATCAAATCCACAACCAGTTCATCTTCAGGTATTTGTTCAGGAGGTGGATAAGCATACCATGGAATAGGTTTCAACACTGGTCGCACATATACTGGGCGGTTAAGAGGTTGCTCACCATCATTTAAATCACCATGTATCACTAGTGATGACATCGCTGTTCCATGATTTCTATCCGATACGGTATAATCAGAAGCAAAATCGTCAGGGTCGTCTACAATAACCCTATCCGCTAACAGACGGTGATTCGTCATTGGCATGCCGTCAAATATCGCGATTATTGGTTCATTGCTAATTAGACCCTCTGGTTCATATATATCGCCAGTGTTTTCCTCTAATTCCCCTTCGGGCACTTCTTTTCCGGTTATCATCTGACCGACTGGTCGGAAGAACATCACACTCTCACATTTGACAAGATCAATATCGGGATTCTCAATTAATCTTTCAGCTTCATTTGCAGGTATTTCGGCTAATAAAGCGTGATACTCGATTTCCGGAATCACGCTTTCTTGAATTGAATTCCCACCGATTTGTTCAATAAGGCTCTTTATTTCCCTAAAAGCTTGTCGCCTTTTAATCTCTGTTTTTCGGAACCATAGTTCTATCTCAAACTTCTTTGGCTTATCGGGTTCCCTTTCAATTTCTTCCGTCCAAACCTCTATTATCCCTGTTTCCTCAATTCTATCTTGTGTCCCCCACCTGCGTATGTCTTTCAATCGAAGGAAGACATCGCGAAACTTCGCATATCCAAATTTCTTCATATCCGGATTTTCTTTATAACGTTCCCATAAAGATAGCATTTGTTCCAGTGCGCGCTGGTTTGTCATTACTAGATAGGCTCGTCCTTTAAGCTCCTTAGTCTCTTTTTCCTCAATGTAAAAATCATCATCCGGTAAGATCCCTTCGACCTCAAATTCACCTTGCCATTCAAATCCATCTATCCTTTTCACAGCGTTAGCGAATTTCTCGACACTGCCAATTATTTCTAAAACTAAAACCATTTCGGGATCAACCCCGGCCGCTGTTTGCTGAATCTCAAGTCTCCTTGCATCAAGCTGTGCCTGAAGTTCTCTAAAACGAGGTGACAACCTATCCCATTGCCTTGTTCCTGACGGCTTATGAAAATTGGATCCACCGCGGCCCAAACCTGACCGACTTGCGATTTCTGGTGTTGGGAATAAAATCAAAGGGCGTTCAGGCATGATTATTCACCGCCGTTCTGTTGCTCTGTTCTCTCAGTAATATTCTTCCAATTCTTAAGTGCTTCAGATAATACCGTCTTCATATCTGAATTAGGTCGGTTCAAAACATATTTCCTATATACGCTAATTCCGAACTCCTCGGCTTCTGCAAAACTTATTCCGTAGAGTTTCTTCGCGAGTGTTGAAGAGGAATATCCAAGTTGTATTTCAATCTTTTTCTCGAATTTTTCAAACCACTTTTCGAGTCGGGCTCTGGTCGGTTTTGGGAGATTAACTCTAATTTGGAATCTTCTCCATACTGCACGGTCTAATAGCTCTGGATGGTTCGTTGCTCCAATAACGACAACATGGCTTGGTAGCGAATCTACCTGCATTAAAAGGGAACTGACTACGCGCTTTATTTCCCCTGTTTCATGTCTATCTCCCCGTTCCTTACCCAAAGTTTCAAACTCGTCGAAGAACAAAACGCAGTGCCGCGTTGAAACATGTTCAATAAGTCTTTTTAGTCTTTGAGCTGTTTCTCCAAGATATGTTCCGATAACTGCATCATATCTTACAACGAAGAATGGAATCATAATTTCGGATGCAATAGCTTCCGCTAGTGATGTCTTTCCGTTGCCGGGGGGCCCGATTAGGAGTATTTTATTTCTAGGTTCCAGATTATACGATCTGAGAAGATCAGCTCTGTGCTGTTCCTGGACAATTTCAAGGGTCACTTCTTTAACATGGTTTGGTAAAACAAGCTCTTCTAATCTCCTTTCGGGCGTGATCTCATAAAGGAAATTTGATGTTCGTTGATTAAATACGACGCTTCCATTCGTAGCTGGTTTTTCGTTATTAGTCTCGGATACTATCTTTTCAAGCCTTTCTGCTAGAATCAAGTGTTTTTTTGCCCTCTCTTCGGCAATAATCGCATCCGCGACTTTCCGAAATCGGTTTTTATCGCATTTAATTCCTTGCTTAACCAGTTCAATTAATAAATCTGCTCTAGCCATTTTTCTCTTCCCTTGGAACAGAGGCCAATATTTGTTAGAAAATAGTCCATGATATTAACTCTGTCAAGGTTGAATGTCCAGCCAGCCGTGGCGTTTGTCGGGGCGTAGGGCCTCGCGTTTGAGGCGTATCTCCATTTCCGGGCTGCGGAATATGGTTTCGTCGAGCGGTATCGTGCGGCGCATCTTGCGTGCGGCGCGGGCAACCATCTCTACCGTTATATTCGTATGGGCAACGCCTGCGTTGCCCGCAGTCAAGGGGGGCGGGTCGAGCAAAATCACTTTCGTCGGTTTCGCGCCGCTGTATAACGCAACGCCCACCACCACGCGGTATTTTATCGGAGTGTCGGCGGTTATAGCCCCCGCCTGCAATTTGCCGCTCGCCAATGCCGGGGTCAAATCGCTCGCCGTGCCGGTCGTGCCCTTCGCCTCGAATATACCGAGACTGCCATCGGGAAAAGTGCACACAAAGTCCGGCCTGCGCCCGCCGGAGGGTATAACCATCCCCTCGGCAATAAGCGCGCTGGCGTCGGCCCAGGTCTCGCAACCAAAAACCTCCTCCATCGCCCACGCCGTAAAGCCCATGCCCATTTCGTCGGCCACCACGGCCTTCTTGTGCGGGTCGCCGGCAAGGCCGGAGCTATTTGTGCTCAACGTGCTTCGCACGATTCGCTTCGGTTGTTAATCCTCTGCCGAATCGCGAAGCGTTGAGGCCTTTACGCCGTCGGCCGTTGCCGACCCTCGCCAATCGTGCGGCACAGGTGCATCGGCAATAGGTTAATATCCGCCGATCCACTCAGGCCGTTAAACTCGCGGAACTCGCATGCCACACTTTTCTTATCTTCGAGATTCTGAAACATGGCCTGAAACTTCGGGAACTCGAACTCGTCTAAATTCACTACGACCTTGTTGTCTTCGATTGTGATGTGCATGATGAACCTCCTATTCTGAAACTAAGAAAGAAAAGGAAATCTCGCAAGGCAAAAGAAGGGCGACTCAATGAGCCGCCCCTACAGAACGAAATCCTCTAGCAATCAGATAAGACTTTATCGATCAACTCGAACCTTGATTGCCAAGACCGCAAGCCCCGGTTCGCCCCGGTCCTCATGATAGAAAACTATCCCCGAACACAGCGCTTTACCGCCAACCACACTATCCGGTATCGAGTAACCCACCGGAATTATTAATAGACTGCAATCGGAGTTTGCGAGCCTCATCCCGTCGCTATCTATGAGAACGCCGCAGACGGTCACGGTATCATCGGCAAAGCTCGCGAAATCGGTCGATAATTCACACAGCCCGACTTCATTCGCCGACACACAATCGTCGCCCAGAATCACCGGTTCCGAACAGGACAATGCAAACATGAGTATTATTGGAAAGAGGATAAATTTGAGGGAAGTTATAGTCATCCGAGAGTTTTCACGCTTATCCTGACGAGATGCGGGGTGGATATTAATCGTTACGGTTCTATTACGATCCTGTCTTCAAACTGGACGGTTATCGGAGAATTTATTCTGATATAATCGATTACAACTTGAGTTAGTTCTTTACCGGGCACGATTTCCAGTTCTTCCAACCAGAAATAGTCATAGCCTCCCGAGGCGATGAAGTCGGTTGTTACTACCCGATAGGATTTTCTCTCGTTAAGTTCTTCGCCTCCAATTATAAGTTTGCGGACTCTTGAACCATTCGATATTATTTCGCCCAATGATGCACCGAACTCTTGCGGGGTGCGTGAGGTGTCGAATTCCACTATCGCGCCGGACAGTTGAAAAAATCCACCGAAAGATTTATCGATATTGCTAACCGAGTGCTCCAAAATAAGGTTCAGAGTTTTGCCGTCCACTTCAACGACAACGGCATCCTCATCGTAAGGGAGAAGTTCTTGGATATCCAGGTTGGTAATATTTCCCGGCTCGATAATTCTATCGCTCCAGATTGACCCTCCGGGAAACAGCGCGATATCAGCGTTTGGAAAATTATCCAACATCGCATCCGCGACCAAATTACCGAGATTAGATTCCGCGCCTCGCAGGACGAAGTCCCGGCCATCCAGTTCGACCGAGGACCTTCCGATAGCCCGTATTTTACTATCGTGGCCGAAATAACTCTTAACGGTAGCGTGGATTTCCGGATCGAGGGCAATCGAATTATCGAGCTTAATTGGTCCCCAATTAAAATCCAAGAGATTGCCAAGATCGTCCCATGTAGTTTTAAGGACTCCTAACTTGGTGCCACGCGTTTCGCCGCAACCGAGTATTGTAATACATCCGGACTCACTCTTAATTACGATGGGTTCGTCCTCATACCCCGCCCAAGAACTGGTTATGATGAGATCGATCTCGCACACTTCGTTTGCCAGTTGGATATTGCGTTCGATATCCAGTTGCGAGAGGACTACGACAATATCACATTTTTCGGTGAGAATACTTACCATCTCGCGCGCCACAAAGATATACTCCTTGTCAATTTCGACCCAATCGGGAATGCGGCCTGATAATTTAAGTTCGGGCGGAAGTAGCGCGAAAACACCTACTGTCAGGCCAACCCTATCGATAACCGTGTAGGAAACTGTGTGGCGACATATTTTACATTGGGGCGGGACGATTGCGTTGGATAAAAGCAATTGAAAACGCGCCAGTCTTGCCCAATTATCGAGGATATCCTCGTCCATAGACAGTTCCGTTTCGCCGATTGCCATTGCATCGTAGCGGAATTTATTCATTAACTCGATTTCCGGTTCGCCTCGATATTCGCGATAGAATCGCCCCGCGAAGTGGTTTCCGGTGTCCATTAGAATGAACCGATCCGATGTAAGTCGAAGGTTCCTTATCGCGCTGCTGAGGCGTGCCGCACCGCCAAGAATCGTGTCGTTTTCTTCTATCGGCTCTAACCGGCTGAAATAATTTGACGTAAAAGCAAAAGTGATATTATTATCCGCAACCACGAGAGTTGAGAATATCAGGACGAGAAGTAATATTTGATGTCTATTGCACATAATAGTAAGTCACATGAATACTAATCTTAATCGAAAATAACGTGTTTACAAGTAAAATCCGGTTTCGCGTTTAATTTGGGCTTTTCGGCTGTCACGTATCACGCAATGATTTTAGCCGCAACTGGCCTGCCAGCCCCTTATTATCTTCTTATCGCGTCGATCGGGGTTTCTCGTGATGCCCGCCATGCCGGGTATATACTGGAAAGCACCGTGACGAGCAATGCTATAATTCCTATCGCGATGAAATCTGCGGTATGCATTTCCATGGGAAGGGAGGAGATTGAGTAAACGTCCGCTGGAAGAGATATTATATCCCATTTGTTCTGGATAAACGCGAGCGTGAAGCCCACGATATACCCGAGCACCATGCCGAGCATACCGACAAAGAAGCCTTGCAGAAAAAATATTCGCCGGATACGGCTTGCGGTAGCGCCCATCGCCCGGAGGATGCCAATTTGCGGGGTTTTTTCCATAACGACCATAATAAGTGTGCTGGCTATATTGAACGCCGCCACCGCTATAATCAATGTTAGCAAAAGGAACAGGCCCCATTTTTCGAGAGTCATCCATGCAAAGAGATTCTTATTCATCTCGACCCACGAAAGGGTGTAGTAGGGGAACCCGATATCGTCGGCGATTCTGTCGGCTATTTTATCCGCCTCGTAGAAATTCTGGATACGCAATTCGATTCCGGTGACCGCATCGCCGAGGCCCATAAGCTCCTGCGCCGCTTCGAGATTGGTGTATGCGAGTGTCGCGTCGAAATCGAACATCCCGGTCTCGAAAATTCCCTCGACCTCGAAACGGTTGATTTTCGGGGTTAAGCGTGCGCCAGAACTTTCATTGAGGCCATATACGAGGACCGTATCTCCGGGATTCGCACCGAGGCCGTCGGCAAGATAAAGGCCGAGCACAATTCTCGGCAACCCGACAGAATCAGGATGGTCGGGCAACCAGGAACCTTCGACAAGCGTGCTCTCAGGATTGCCAAGCGAGGCCTCCATCGCTGGCAAAACCCCGCGAAGAACCATGCCGTCGAAATGGCCCTTGTGCGCGATTGGCATCTTGGAATAAACGAACGGCCCGGCAGCGAGGACATCGTCACGTTGGGATAGAATCTCTATCAGCGGTCGCCAATCGGTGATGTAATCCGTGCGGAGGGAATGAACATTTATGTGACTCGTTGTGCCTATGATGCGGCTTCGCACCTCGGTCTCGAAACCGTTCATCGCGGAGAGGCTGACGATAAGCGCGGCCACGCCTATCATAATCCCACCGACAGCGAAAATCGCGACGAGTGAAACGAACTTATTTTTTTGCCTCGCCCGCAGGAAACGCAATGCTATGTATGGTTCGAGACGCATGATTTTTATAATATCGGAATAATCTACTTCTCAAGCAATATAAAATCGAATTTCCTCGAAACCACAGGTATTCGATTTGGTCTATTCAATTAGAAAACTCGCAGCCTGATTCCGCCCGTAAACTGCGGAATACCGTCGATTAGAAGCTCCACATCCTCAAACATGTGGATTTCCTGACCGAGAATATTGTTAACTGTACCGAAAAGCTCGTAGCGGTCGAGGAATTTGATATTCAAACCCGCATCCAGCTTCATGTAATCTTCGAGCTCGATTTCCTCGGAGACATTGTTCCAATTCCAGACCTTGCGGTTGCTAATAAAATTTATCCCCACAAAACCACCTGCTCCAAGCCATGGGGTAATCGCTTCGTGGCCGGATAGTTTCGCGGAAGCGGTCATTCCGGGGTAATACGGCAAAGAAGTTCCGGTCATTTTGTTTTCGTTATGGGTATAATTAAACGCTCCATCCAGAATAAAGTTGCGGAAGAAGTTATAGCATATTTTAATTTCACCGCCATATATTGTCGCTTCGTGAATATTCTGGCGGATGTAAATATCAAGCTCGGTAGTATCGACTGTTTCCGATGAATCGATTATTATTTCTGTGTGGTCAAAGACGGGAGTAATCATATCGGTCATTGCGGTATAGTAACCGTCGATGAGTATTGTGAGCGATGAATATGGCTGGAATTCCATTCCACCGGTTACTCCGGTTGAGTATTCCGGTTCCAGGTTGGGATTCCCCTCGCGCCTATAATCGCCATGTCCGTAGGATTCCTCGTATAGGTCCTGAACTGTCGGAGCGCGAAAACCTCGTCCAACCGAAAGACGAAAATCCATAATCTCGATTGGACGATACTTTAGAGTCAGCTTGGGTGTGATTACACCGTCGATATTTTCGACCTTATCATATCTTAACGCGCCGAGTAGGGATAGCTTTGCCATCGGCGACCATTCGTCCTGAATAAAGACTCCGGTCGCTATTTGGTCTTGTTCTTCTACCGCTTTTCGTGTGAAGTTACGATAGATGTATTCGCCACCAACAAGTAAGTAGTTATCTTTCAATCCTTTATAACCTATTATAATTTGAGGTTCCGCAATCTCGTTCTTCTCCGTATTAATCTCGCCATTCCATTGCGTGTAATACCCGGATAATGTAAAATCGATGTTTTGCGTTGGAGAGTATTCGAGGTCTATTTTGGGTGTTATCAACCAGGACTCATATTCTGTCTCGCGAAACGATGTATGTGACGAAAGGTAGAACATCTGCGCTTTTGTGGAGAGATTAGCTGAAATGTCGGCATCCATACTCTGTAATAAGGTGAATTTATCATATCCGAATTCACCGAGTCTGTGGGTTGGCTCGATTATTGAATCGCCGTCGGTCTTTTCCCAGCTTGCAAAGGAGCAATAGCTTACATCGTCATTTACATTCCCATTTTGAAGAAGGGAATAGTATTGTGTGTTTCTACTACCGCCATAAGCAGTAAATAGCGTAGATGGATTTTTATCCCCTCGCTTTGTGATAATATTCAAAACACCGCCCAATCCCTCACTCCCATATTGCGCTGAGGCGGCGCCTTTTACGACTTCGATTTGCTCGATTACTTCGGGGGGGATTATATTGATGTTCGCACCCGTATGCCAATGTGAACTAACGACGCGGGCGCCGTTCATCATGACAAGGCTATATTGAGCGGGAAGGCCATTTATGGAGACGATCTTGTCATATGGCTGACCGGAACCGGTGCCACCTTCTATACTCACACCCGGGAGATAAGCGATTGCGTCCGAAATATCCCCCGGCGAAAGTTGCTCTATATCGATATCGCGAATAACTAGGGTAATTTCGGGCGTATCTTCGAGAAGTTGCGATCTGCGCGTTGGTGTGAACACCTCGACTGCGTTACCAATAATCGGCGCGCTGACAAGACGAATATCCACGTTTATCTCTTTTCCCGCCTCGACCTCGACGTCATCGATTATCTGGGTTGCATATCCGATATGCGAGATTTTAAGCTCGTAATTGCCGATTGGTAAATTCTGGAGAATATAATTCCCGCTATCATCGGCTCCGGTTGAGCGGTTAATCGAGACAATGCGAATTGTAGCGCCGCCAAGAGAATTTTCGGTGTCGGCATCGAAAATCTTCCCACTAATCGAACCCGTATTCTGTGCAATGAGACCTGCGCCTAATACAATTAGTAGCACAAATTTCATGTTTTTCAAAATACTCCCTCCATTGATTAATTGACCTAACCGACAACAAACCTTGTCCGAAAACTATTTTTCAATTCGATATAACGTAATCACTTCGGTTTTAATAGCGGGAACGGGATTACCTCTTTTATCGCGTGCGCGCCCGCGAGAATCGCAACAAGTCGGCCTATGCCTACTCCCATTCCGCCGGTCGGGGGCATCCCGTGCTCGATGGCCGTGAGGAAATCCTCGTCGATAGCGTTTGGGGCCTCGTCGTCGCCGGCTTTCGCTTGCTCAACTTGCGCTTCCATACGCGCGCGCTGGTCGAGCGGATCGTTTAGCTCGGAGAAGGCGTTTGCAAGCTCTTTGCCGAGCATAAATAGCTCGAATCGCTCTGTCAGTTCAGGGTTGTCCGACTTGCGTTTGGCAAGCGGCGACAGGCCGACCGGATAATCGACGAGAAAAGTCGGCTCGATAAGCGTCGACTCAACAGCCTCGGAAAACAGCTTATCGACAAGCGGCCAGAATGGCAGCGTCGGGTTGTGGTCGATGTCGTTGGCTTTAAAATAGGCGATTAAATCGGCCTTGTTTGCGCGCATTACATCTAATCCGGTCGCATCGGTAATCGCCTCGACGAAGCTTTTGCGCGGGAAGGGAGTTTTTAGCGGGATATTCACGTTTTCTGTATGTAGAGTAATCTCTCTACGTTCATTTATCGATAAAACCTCGATTTGTTCATCTTGTTTATCGAGTAGCGGATTTTTTTGTTCGAACTCTGCCACTGCCTTCGCACAGGCCATCACCATTCCCTCGGCAAGCTCCATCATGCGCCCATAGTCGGCGTAGGCCTCGTAGAGTTCGAGCAGCGTGAACTCCGGGTTGTGATCGCGATCTACGCCCTCGTTGCGGAAAACCTTGCCGAGTTCATAAATTCGCTCGAAACCGCCGACTATAAGGCGTTTGAGATAAAGTTCCGTCGCGATTCGCAGGTAAAGGTCGATATCGTGAGCGTTATGGTGCGTCGTGAAAGGCCTCGCCGCCGCGCCGCCGTATAGCGGTGTCAGGACGGGCGTTTCAAGCTCGATATAGCCGTGCTCGTTTTCGAGAAAATCGCGGATTGTTTTAATTACGAGCGCACGAATCTGGAAATTGCGTTTGACCTCCGGATTCACGAGTAGGTCGAGGTAGCGCTGGCGCAGGCGAAGATCCGGGTCGGTAAGGCCGTGATATTTTTCGGGCAGCGGCAATAGCGATTTTGAGATAAGCGCGTAGTTTTGCGCCATCAGTGTCGGCTCGCCGGTGTGAGTTGTGAAAAGCTCACCTCCGGCAGTCACGAAATCGCCAATATCGAGTTCTTTCGCGCGATTGTATGCTTCGGGCTCGCTCATCCCCTCTTCGATAGTGTTTTTACGGATATATAGTTGAAAATCGCCGGTGCCGTCTGCGATAGCGACAAACATAGATTTGCCGTGGGAACGAATCGCCGTAATTCGCCCCGCAAGGCGGACTATCGCGCCCGGACGTGTAACTTCGCCGTTATCATTTTGAATCCGCTTCACCTCGTCCCACTTCTCGCGGATAGATTCGATTGTTACGCGCCCTTTAGGTATTTGCGCCGGGTATGGATCTACGCCCTGGGCGCGAAGATGCTCCAGCTTTGCAATTCGTATCGCGCGATGATCCGCCGGATCTATTCCATCGAGGTAATTATTGTTCATGTTGTATCTCCATTTCCGTTTCAGCCCTTCCGATAGCTATAAGTTCGCCGCCCTCCGTAACTACGTAAAGCTTTGAATCATATACTATTGGCGATGCGCTTATCGGTGTGTCGAGATCGAGTTCATCAAGTATTTCACCGGTGCCATAATGCAGGAGGATCATCTTGCCGGATGCGGTAATTGTCACGATTTCCAAACCCCATAATACGGGCGGCACAATAACCGGTTCTCCAACAGCAGTCTGCCACAGAATTCCCCCGGAACCGAGGTCTCCGGCGAAAGCAATTCCTTTACACGTAACGCCGAAAATTGTCGGACCGCTGCACACCACTGGCGCTATCATCTCGCCCGGCGCTTCTATTTCGATCCGGATTCGACCATCGAAAGTAATTACCGGAATCCGGCCCGAGTGGGTTGGGGCAATCACGTGATCCGGGATTACAACCGGCGGCCCGATTGGCGCTTCGGGCAATTCCAACTCCCACATAATCGCGCCGGAATCCGCATCGAAACAATATAGCTTCCCGTTTTTATCGGCTACAAATAGCAAACTGTCCCGGAAGCCCGGTTCATGTTCGATAACCGCTTCTCGAAGCTTTTGTCGCCATATTTTTTCACCGGTTTTTAGATTCAATGCAAACAGCGCACCGCTCGATGTCGAGTAGAATACGCGTTCACCGCAAACAATAGGCGCCGCCGCCGCACGCTCACTTTTCTTATCCCATAAGAACGAACCGGTTCTTAAATCGAAACAACGTAATTTGTTATAAATACTCCGCCCTGTCATCACCAGAAAACTGTCCTCATACGCCAATCCATCCTCGATAGGAATATCGACCCATATTTTGCCAAGCTTCGTGCCGCAGATCGCATCGAAGGCAAAAACCCGTTTTATCGGCGTCCCCACAAAAATCGCGCCGTCTCCGGCGACCGGTGTCGCAAGAATCGGGACTTTAAGATCGGCGCGCCAGAGTTCGACTAAATCGCCTCCCGCACTTCTCGCGGATGCCCAATTCGAGCAATCCCCACGGGGAGTGCTCCAGGATTCGGCCACAGTAGAATTCTCCGGTAACCGCAGTGTCCCCGCGCAACCGAAGAACAGGACAACTAAAATTGCTGTTATTGCACGTTCCATAATAATTAGTTAAGATAATCTTCCTATATGAAAACTGCAACCTGTAAAAAAACTTGGAATATAATTAGTTCGTCTCTTTATTCGGCGTTTCGGGGGTGTCGACCGCCCTCCGAGCGGAAGGCTAATTTTCATTTTTTATAAAAGAATCGAGTGTCTCCTGGCTAGATACTCCCCACATTGCACTTGCGACAAAACCATTAACTACTTATCTTTATCCAAATACTGGAGGTCCAATGACACGAGAAGAAGCTCTGAAACTGGTAAAAAAGCACGTCTCAAAGAAAAATTTAATCAAACACATGCTGGCTGCGGAAGCCTCGATGCGATCCTTAGCCGAGAGATTAGGTGAAAACTCCGAACAATGGGCTATGGCCGGGCTTTTGCACGACTTAGACTACGACGTTACCGAGAACGATTTTCCAAGACATGCGCTACTAACCGCAGAGATTCTTTCGGATTACGACATCGAACCGGAGATAATCCACGCAATTAAGGCGCACCCCGCGCACGACTGCTGTCCGCCGGAAAGCCTTATGGACTGGGCACTCCACGCGGTCGATGGCTTGACCGGCCTCGTTGTCTCGGCGACACTTATGCACCCCGATCGTAAACTGAAATCTGTCGATACAAACTTCGTTATGCGCCGTTTCGATGAAAAACGTTTCTCAGCAAACGTTAACCGTGACCAGATACGCCTTTGCTCGAAACTTAGTCTGGAATTGAGTGAATTCGTGGATATTACACTTAAAGCCATGCAATCCATAGACAAAGAACTCGGATTATAAGTAATGCCCGCTTCATCGGCAAAGGGCAGAATATTCGCATGGGCGATGTTCGATTTCGCCAACACGATTTTCTCGATGAACGTCGTGTCGCTTTATTTTGCGGTCTATATCGTCAGCGATCTCGGCAAAGCCCCAATTTATTATAGCGTCGCGACCAGTATCTCTATGATCGCGGTCGTTTTGCTATCCCCGTTTCTCGGGCAACGCACCGACATAGTTGGGCGGCGGATGCCCTCGTTATTTATAACTACCGTTTTATGTTGCATAGCAACTGCCGCGATAGGTTTTGCGGCTAAAATCGGTGTGACCGTTTTCCCTATCCTGGCCCTTTTCGTCGTTGCCAATATCGGATTCCAACTCGGCTTGGTGTTTTATAATTCGCTACTTCCCGATATCGCTCCTTCAGGTAAAATCGGCCGCGTAAGCGGACTCGGCGTCGCGCTCGGCTACCTCGGCTCGATTTTTGGGATGATATTGGTTATGCCTTTTAACGAGGGCAACCTGTTCGGTTGGAATATCCCCTTTATCCAGGGCGGTGGTCGTGCGGCAACCTTCATGCCAACAGCAATTCTGTTCTTCCTCTTCTCGTTGCCTACCTTTATAATGATCCGCGAGCGACGCCAACCCGCGCCACTCGCCCCCGGAACCAGCTCTTTCGATAAAATAATCGAAACACTCCGCGATACCGGGAAATACCCGGGTATCAGACGTTTCCTTCTCGCTACTTTCCTTTTTCAGGAGGGTATCCAAACCGCAATTATTTTCATGGCTGTTTATGCTGATAAAGCAATGGGGATGCCCGATTCCGCCAAGGTGCCGTTTTTTATTATATGCACGATCGGGGCGGCGATTGGTTCGTGGGTTTTCGGGAGGTTATCCGATATTATCTCCCCGAAAAAGACACTTGTTATAGTGCTCTTCGGCTGGCTTCTATGTTTACTCCTGCTCCTGCCGATAACCGGTAAATTGCCGTTCTATATCCTTGGTATAATAATCGGCGCACTTCTCGGCGGTGTGCCCACCGCCGCAAGACCGCTGCTTCTGCAGCTTTCCCCGCCGGAAGCCGTTGGCCGTTTCTTCGGACTATACTCTCTTTCCGGAAAAGCCGCCGCAATTGTCGGGCCGCTAATCTGGGGTCTCGTCATCCTGTTTCTTGAACCGATTGGCGAAGAATTAGCATATCGCATGGCAATTGTATCCCTTGCAGTTCTTATTTCAGCCGGATTGTTAGTTTTAATGCCCTTGAAAACCCCACAGCATGGCAGCATCCCGGAACGATAAAAAAGGCGTCGCTTTAAGCGACGCCTTTCGCCCCCCCTACTGCGGGATGTTCAATCCCTATTTGATGAGGATTACTTTACCAGAAAAATCCTTATTCCCCATCGAAATTCGATATAGGTAAGTTCCGCTCGGAAGCCCGCCGGCATCGAAATCGAGTTTGTAATTGCCGGTCAGGAGTTCTTTATTCTCTCCGTAAACCAAGCGCCCCGAAATATCGTAGAAGCGAGCAATAAGAAGTCCGGCTGTGGGAACTTCGATATTAAACCGGGCAATTTCATTAAACGGATTCGGATATGCCGAGCCAACAGCAAATTCTTCCGGCTTCCCGGGATCTTTGCTCGGGTCTTCCTTGATATCCATGGTTGAACCCATAAGCGATCCAATAAATCCCGCGCAATTTTGATACGAACCACCGGATGACATGCATATTACAGCTTGACCGATCGAGGCCAGGTTTTCATAGCTGCCGCCGGTGACTGTCCCGCCGCCGTTGTCTAGCACATTTGGTTTTTCCTCGATTGCAAGAAGAAAACCGGTAGAAACAACGAGTATAAAAATAACAGCGATCGTCCTCATTATGACCTCCTGATTATATTCTCTCAACGTTAAATATAATGTATCGTATTCCTTAGGCAAGTCTTTTTTCTGTTTCAACAGAATATAAAAAAGCCCCCTCGAAAGGGGGCTTGGCTTTCACTCTTCGACCGGATTAGTTTCTGCCCAATTCCATCACTACACTCCCGTTGCCTACAATCCAGGCGCGATTTGAGTTCAGGATGTATATATCGTTGAGAGTTTCCTCGCTAAAGCCCTCGTTCTGACGATACCAGGTCTCTCCGCCATCCGCAGTATGCATGATATAACCGAAGAAACCGACGGTCCATCCCGTTTCGCTATCGATGAAACCGACCGATTTGAAAACACTACCGCTATGTGAGGGGAGTTCGAGAAGCTCCCAGCTGGTTCCGCCGTTTGTAGTTTTGATAACTGTGCCCAGATTACCGCAAGCATAACCTATGCTGGAAGTTACCATGTCGATGTCCATCAGAGTCTGATTGGTGATAGAATCGCTGGCAAGCTGGTTCCACGTCGCTCCGCCGTCGGTTGTCTTAAGTATCGTCCCGGCCTGGCCGCAGGCAAAGACCACGCTCGAACTAATCACATCCAATCCGAATAACTCGACAGAAACTCCAGACACCTGCTGGGTATGCCAGTCCGAGGAATGTAGTATCAATCCGTTATTACCCACTGCCCAGCCGTTGGAAACATCCGCGAAAGCGACTTTATTAAGCCTGTAACCGGAAAGGCTATCTACTGCAGTCCAATTCGTTCCGCCATCCGTGGTTTCGAGAATCGTCGCCGTAGTGTCCAAATCTCCATTGAATGCGAAACCAACTGCCCAACCTTTATCCTCATCGATGAAATACAGATCCTGCAATGACCGGGAAAGATTGGCATCCTGATGGATCCAGGTGACGCCGGCATCGGTTGTATGCGCGATACGACCAGCTTTGCCAACCAACCAACCCTCTGTCGCGGAAACGAAATGGATGCCGTTCAAGTCCACTCCGCCGAGACCGTAGCTCCGGAAATTCCACGTATCGCCGCCGTCATATGTAACTTTAATAGCTCCGGAACTGCGCGAAACATCGTCACCGACAAGCCAACCCTCGTTTTCATCCAGGAAACTAATATCGTTGATTACCCCGGTAACATCGACATCGATTTCCTCCCAATTGCCGCCACCATCTGTAGTTCTCGCGACAACACCACCACCGCCGATAACCCAGCCGAGACTCGAATTTATAAATTCGAGTTCGCTGAGTGAAACGCTGGTAAGTAGTTCGTTTAGTGCTATGCTTATCGAGCTATCTTCAATGGCAATATCGAAAATTTCGCCATTATCGCCGACCATGAGGCCGTTATAATCATCGAAAAGATGTAAATCATAGTATTTCGACTGCGAAATGAAAGTTATCATATCCCAACTACCGGAATCTCCACCCTCGGTGGAGCGGAATAAGTAGAACAAGCTGTCGCCACCTAGAGTATCGCCAAGAATGTAAATAAGGTCAGGGGTTGGCGCAAAACCACCGTAGAAATTCATTTTCTCTTGATCCGCAAAAAGCGTTGTATCCAAAGCCCAGGTTGTATCTTCTGCTGTATCTATAACAGCTAGGCTGTCGAAGAAATGGTCGATAAAGACCTCAATATACTCCCATATCTCGCCTCCATCGATAGAGCGGAACAGCGCGCCCTCTCCGCCGGAGATAAAGAGTGGATTGTCCGTGCCGGTCGCGGGGGTGATAATATCGTTCAGGTCGCCAGCCGGCGCTCCCGTGGGGAAAGCATCGACCCACGTATTTCCATTGTCGGTAGTAGTGTAAAGCATCCCGCGCAAACCTATCATGATACCGCGTGAACCCGCGAAATACATATCACTCGCGTTGCGACCGCTTGCCGCATCGAGTGTCACATTACTCCAGCCCAGACCGCCGTCATCCGAAAGGTAAACATACTCGTTATCGGCTCCCACAATCACCTGATTGTGCGCCAGAGCCCATATCGCACCGGGGATCTCGATTTCCTCGACATCGATTTCGGTCCAATAAGTCCCATCGGTTATTGCATCCGTTCCTTCGTTATCCGAACAACCCGCGATTAGCAGAACGAGTGCGACTGAAGCCAATAATAGAGAAATTTCCCATTTTTTAGAATTCCGAAGCATTGCAACTCCTCGTAGTTTTTTCTTAAATGAACCTAAATCATAATAATATAAACTTTTCATATATCAGAGTCAACGCTTTTTTCCTACTCGATTCCTTTTGGATAATCCTAATTTGCAATGTCGATTTCGTTCAGAATGCGACTTTTTCAAACCTAATTTTTTTCTTATACGTTAATAATAACCTCCGGTTAGGTAGGCGTTTTCCCTTGACTTAAGCATAAATAATCTATTTATTTATTAAAATATCTATGTCCACGGGAGTTAGAATGTTCGAGGGAACAACAGTTGCATTAATTACACCTTTTAAGGATACCGGGAAAATAGATTTTACCGTCGTTCGGTCCCTTGCGAGACACCATGTGGAATCCGGCACAAATGCTATTCTGCTTGCGGGTTGCACGGGAGAGAGTTTTACTCTCGAGGATGACGAGCGAATTGCGATTCTCGAAACGGTAAAGGACGAGATCGGTAATACGATCCCCGTCCTCCTGGGAACCGGCGCTTCGGTCACAAAAACCGCCGTTAGAAGAACCGGGGCCGCGATGAGTGCCGGCGTAGATGGCGCGTTGGTGATTACCCCGTTCGGGAACAAACCATCCCAGCACGCTCTGGTGGAATATTTTCACGAAATTGCGAATATTGGCCTGCCGATTATTCTCTATAACGTTCCCGGTCGAACCGGGACACCTATTCAGACGGAAACCGCCGTAAAACTCGCCGATCACCCGAATATCGTTGCCATCAAGGAGGCTTCCGGGGCGATGGACGCGGTAAGCGAAATACTCGCCAAATCCGACTTGACCGTCCTCTCCGGTGACGACTCGCTTACCGTGCCAATGATATCTATCGGGGCGAAGGGCGTAATTTCAACATCGGCGAACCTTTTGCCATCGGGCTTTTCCGCAATGGTCAAAGCGGCTCTGGACGGCGATTTCATCGAAGCCGCCGCACTGCACTTGAAAATGTTCCCGATAATGAAAGCCCTTTTTATCGAGGGTAATCCCGTTCCCCTTAAAACGGCGATGGCTCTTGTGGGCATGATCCCGAAACCTGCATTGCGCGCGCCTCTTACGGCGATGACGCCATCGAATTTCGCAAAACTGACAGCGGCTCTCGAGGATTATGGACTGATATGATGATAAAACTCGCCATAAACGGAGCTGCTGGCAGGATGGGCCGCATGGTTGCCGCGCTTGCATCTGCGGACGAGCGTTTCAAGATAGTCGCAGCTTTAGAATCTACTGGTAATGCCCATTTAGGCGAAGATGTTGGAACTGTTGCAGGTATCGGCAAAATCGGCGTTCCAATTACCGAAACTGCGGTGGATTTCGATGTGATTATCGATTTCAGTTCCCCAACCGGCGCGATGACTGCAGTTCTCGTCGCTCTTGAAAACGATGCCGCTATCGTAACCGGAACGACAGGCCTGAATCCTGAGGAGTTCGAAGTCCTGATGGATGCAGCCAATAATATTGGTGTTTTTACTGCAAGTAATTTCAGCAGGGGAATCGCGGCGCTCAGAGAGGTCGCCACGAAACTCGCGCGCGACCTTCCCGATGCCGACATCGAAATTGTCGAGGCGCACCACAGAATGAAGGCCGACTCCCCAAGCGGCACGGCACTACTTATCGCGGAAGACCTTGCTGCGGCGCGAAATGAGAAACTTGACGAAATAGCCCGTTACGGCAGGCATGGCAAGATAGGCCCGAGAGAAGACCGTGAAATCGGCATAAGCGCAGTTCGCGGCGGGGGAATTATAGGAGAGCACTCCGTGATCCTCGCGTTGCCATATGAGACAATTACTATCGAGCATCGAGTCGTCTCGAGAGAACTTTTTGCAGTGGGCGCTTTAGACGTTGCGGTTTTTATCCACGATAAAATCGGCTATTTTGAAATGAAAGACCTTATTAATCAATAGCTTAAGGAGTGTTTAATGAGAAAATACATCGTTCTTTTAACCCTTACACTTGCCGGTATGATTATCGCGCAATGGCCCGGCCCATCGAACCTGAATGCATATTCATTCTATGAAGACCGCGTCATACTCGAGTGGACACCGTCCACACCAATCGTTCTTGCGGATACGCTTCAGAATGATGATGGAATCGGTGATAACGTAGCCAATCTCGACACCGGAAGATGCGCTGTTAGGTTCGAGCCTGCGGAACGTTGCAGTATTCTATCGGTTCAGATTGAAGTTCTGACCGTTCTTGGCATCCGCGGAATTAACATTGATATGTTCGGTGTTAATACGTATGGGCTTCCAAATTTGAGTGATCCAGTTATGTTCATGCATTATTATTTCGTAGATATCGGTTGGAATGATATCGATATCGGTTCGGAGGGAATCGTTGTTGACGATACTTTCTCTGTTCGTATTTCCAAAGGAGACACGCTACCGGAAATGTATCTCTATACCGATTGTGCGGCTTCTTCTCCCGAAAGGTCCCACCAGTATCATTACATGTATGGTTGGCGTCCTCTCTCGGGCGACTTGATGGTCAGGCTGGTCGTTCTCTACCTCGATTCGAGGGAAATCGTCACTCTCACCGGATCCTCGGGTAAAGCAATTCACTCAGTGGAACCGGATGACTTCTCCTCTCATTCTGAAATCCCATATTGGCCGACCCCGGCGCCACGTTTTCGTCCTATGTCTCCTGCGGAATTAATACCGCCTGATTCTTACACTATCTATAGAACGGGGACTTTCGGGACCGTTTTCAATCCGATCGCATCTGTCCCGGGCAGTCTCGCTACGTTTACAGATTCAACCGTAACTCCCTGCCACACATATTATTACACTGTTCGGGCCGAATTCGACAGCGGAGCGCACCATAGCGCGTTTTCGGATACAGCAGCCGGAACTGCATACGCCGGTAGCGGCACAACTATCTACGATACTCTCGGTTATAATATTGGAATTTCACCAACCGCCGGGGTTTCATTCCCGGACGGGATTATCGCAAACGACTTCCATGTGGACACCCGCTGCAGATTATTGGCTGTCGATTATCATGTAAGCACCGTTGGCCAGGGCTATCCTAAATTATATTGGGATAACAGCGGTGAGCCGGGCGTCGAGGAATATGGCGATGTAAACTATATCTTTGGAACACTCGGTTGGTCGAGAGTCAATATGGCTACGAGGAATGTTATCCTCCACGATGATTTCTATATCGGAATCCAACTCAACTCGTCTCTCGGTATATCTTTGCGCGAGATCCCATCGGCGGGGCACGCGTGGGACCTTCCCCCCTGTGGAGTTTGGTCGGAAATCCCCGATACGAACTACTATATTCGCGCCCTTGTGCAATACGCGAACGACTCCGCATATTACCATCTCTACCCCGGATGGAACGCGGTTAGCCTGCCCGTTGTTCCGGAAGCCGGCCTTGCGCCACACGTCGCTTTCCCGGCGGCAGATTTTATCTACGAATGGGACGCCGATTCCGTGAATTATGTCGTCCCGGAGAACCTTCGGCCCGGCAAGGGATATTTCGTCTATGTCCCAACCGAACAGAGATATACAGTTCCGGGCGTGCCAATTCACATGTACACACTTTACGAAGCCGGTCCGGGATGGGAGTTTATCGGCTCACTCTCGGATTTCGAAGGCGCAGACACAAACTGCATTTCCGAGATCCCTTCAACTTTGATTAACCAAAGGATATTCTATTACTTCGACCGCTCGACGGGATGGGGTTCATACGGATACAAAACGAAATTTATACCAACAGAGGCCTATTGGATGCTGTTCGAAGGTGAAGGTCTCTTTGAACTCGACGAATAAACAAATCCAAGGAGGAGAAATGTCTAAAGGTATTTTATCGATCCTGATACTATTAATCGCCTGCAGTGCATTTGCAGGAATAATAACGGGCTCTCTCGATATTCCGGGAACCCCGACTGACACGGCTTGGGTGTTTGCTTTCCATGATTTTACTACGCTTCTGGATACGGCATTTTTCTACACAACTGCGCTACCACCTGACTATGGTTACATCTTCGACGATCCCGGACTGATCAATGCCTATGACTGGAATGTCATGGCCCTTATACCTAGCGCAATGCCGCCCGTTAGCGGCGATCCGGCCGGACAATATCCCGCAAATCCGTTTCAAATCTCCGGTGGAGTTATCTCCGGAATCGATGTAACTCTCAGTGCTATAGGCAGTCTCACCGGTCATATCACCTATAGCGGTAGCGCCGACTCCCTAAAACTCAATATATATAGCTACTACCCGATGCTTTTCGGGGGAACTCCCGGCTATGACGGCACCTGGTCGGTCTCTGATACCTCATTCACAATTGACAGTATCCCCTCCGGAGCCAAGACCTTGTTAGCCTGGTCGGATATCAACGGAAGCGGAGCTTGCGATATCCTGGACGAACCACACGCCTGGCATACAAACGATATCGAGGGGGTTATAATCATCGGAGGTGGAGTCGCAACCGTAGTGGACTTCGATCTCGTGTCCGGAGATATTTCGGAGAACGATATGCGCCCGAGAGAGTTCGGCATTAATGTTTTCCCAAACCCGTTTAACGCAACCGCATCGATACTTGTGGCAGGTTGTGGCGAACCGATTACTATTGAAGTATTGGACTTAAACGGACGTTTAGTTGAGAGGCTCTGGGATAATTTCGTTCTGGACGGTTTCACAGTTCTTCGTTATACACCATCCCCTGAGGTGCCGGGTGGAATTTATTTAGTCCGCGCGGTAAATAATAACTTGGAAAAATCGAAAAAGATTATATATTTAAGGTAAGGTGAAAATGTTCGATAAAATACTATATCCTACAGACTTCTCGGAAAAATCTCAACACGCATTAAAAATGGTAAGGAAGCTTCGGGCGGCTGGAACGAAGAAAGTAATAGTCCTTCATTGTGTGGATATTCGCGAAGTTAACACTATGGCGGAAATGGAGGGATTTTCCTCCCTCCAATACGATAACATCCTCAAGGAAATCCATCAGGAACTCAAGCACAAAGCGGATGAAAAGCTTACGAAGATTACATTAGAACTCCGTGAAACTGGTTTCGAGGTGGAAGAAAGGTTACTGGACGGAATACCCTTCAAGGAAATACTTCGAGTTGCCGATCAGGAAAATGTGGATGCTATTGTCATCGGTTCTACTGGAAAAGGGATGCTTTCGGAATTGCTTCTCGGTTCGACTTCGGAAAAAGTCTTAAGGGAAGCAAAAGTGCCGGTCCTGGTCGTTAAATAATACTTATAGCCTTTCCATAAGAAATGAGCTATTTAGAAAGGGAAAAATGACAGGCACTATCTATGTTTTTGATTCTAAAAACGACAGGGTGGAGAAAGTCCGCGACGCCCTCGACGATTATCAAATTCTCCAGATCGCAGGGATAAGCGATATTCCAGACGATCATTCGGAGCTTGCTTGCGTTATTATCGACACCGAATTCGACCGGAAGTTGATTGAGGCGGCTATCGGAATCCTCGGAGAAAAAGCCGTGCCGGCTTTTATCTGGGCGCCAATCGGCAAAACACCGGCAGCGCTGGATTATAAGCTGCCGCTCCATACACTTCCATCTCCACCCTCGGTCGATAATATAGCCGGAATAATCCGACCGATTCTCGAAACCGAAGACCGGAATCTTATTCTATTAGCTATATCCGATAACCGATTGGCGAATTACCTCGCTTCCAAACTCATGACGATAGGCCACGAGGTTAAGCGCGTTCTCGACAGAAAACGTCTGGACGATCAAATACGGAGCGATGAACCCGCGCTTGTTTTTATCGATATGCAACTCGCAGGGGATATCTGTTGTCCAAGTAGCGAACACCCTCGGTTTCCGGTAATGATAAACGTGCCGGACGGTATCGGCGTATCTGCCGGCCCAGTCGAACTCGATCCTATGCTAACTCTTGTATCGTCGAGTATGAGCGCCGATGCAATTACGGAAGCTATCGAAGACGCGATAATCCGTAGCGAAAAGGCTGCCCATATAGAAACGGGCAAATTTATCGCACATGAATCGGCCGACCAATCGTTCCGTATGACCGATAGACTCGCGGGACTCCTTATAAAGGAAACCCGTATAAATCTATCGGATAAACTCGCTGAGGAATTTAACCTCCTAAATGCCCATTCTATGGGACTTGTTAATGAATTTGTGGAGATTATGAGCGATATTTCGGAACGCTCATTTCTTCTTATCGAAACTATCGACACACCAGAGCTTTCCGAGGAACTTCTCGGAATCGAGAGCAAGCTTGACCAGGCGCGAGATATCGCTAACACTTTCAATTCCGTAGAATGGTATAAAACAACCGGCACACCCGAGCAGGTTCAGTTAAAAAAAGTGGTTTCGGAGGCTCTTTCCGCATTAAAAGCGAATCGCAGGCGTAAAGATATCGAGTGGCTCGTCGATATAGACGACCTCGGTGTGACAATGGGCAATAAAGGCCATTTCACCGAGTGTTTTTTAAATATCCTTATTAACGCTTACGAAGCGATCGATGAAAGCGGTATGATAAATGTAATGTCTGGTTCGGACGATAAGTGGAACATTATCTTTATCAACGACAATGGGATAGGTATGAACCACGAATCCCTCGCGCAAGCCGTAAAACCGTTTTATACGACGAAAAAGGCTTCCCATCCAGGGCTTGGCCTAACAATTTCAAAGGGAATAATCGAATCCCACGGCGGTGAGATGACCATCGAATCTTCTCCCGAGAAGGGCACTATCGTTACAGTAAGACTACCCCGAACGTTGGAAACTAAAACGACGCTAGATACATCGAAACACCCCGACATACTTCTTGTAGCTCACAGAAAAAGCGTCGGTTTCCTACAGACTCTGCTCGTTCGCCATGGTCTAAGCGTCCTATCTTTCGATAATATCGGCGAAGCGGTTCACATGATTAAGCGCGTATCGCCGAGGATGATTCTGGTTCAAGCCGGATTGGAGCATCTCGATGTTGGTGGTATTCGGATGTTAGCTAGCGCCAAAGGCAAAGCACAACTGGTTCTTCTGGATCCGCAGGGGCAACTCCCGGTTGGAATTAAGGGCCTGGACTCGGCTATTCGGGCGAGTTTCCCGATACACCATCTTCTCGCGATTGTTAGCAGTTACTTAAGCGAAAACATAGAAACCGCGAACGTATAGAACTTAAAAGACTTTTCCGAGAGTTCGTGGATATTCCCGGATTCTTTTTTGTTTTCCCACGAGTATTATTTATTTTCCCGAACGAAAAAAAGTTTTCCCGAGCGTAGAAAAAGTTTTCCCGTAAGTATTTTTTATTTCCCCAGATGCATAACTATTTCATCCGCGAGTATTATTATTTTTCCCGAACGAAAAAAAAGTTTTCCCGAGCGTAGAAAAAGTTTTCCCGTAAGTATTTTTTATTTCCCCAGATGCATAACTATTTCATCCGCGAGTATTATTTTTTTTCCCGAACGAAAAAAAAGTTTTCCCAAGCGTAGAAATAATTTTCCCGAATACAAAAAAAGTTCTCCCGAATATAAAAAAAGTTTTCCCAAATGCTCAACCATGCGGCTTTGCGAGCGATTTCGCGGTTTTGATAGTATTCTCTCGTAACTCAGTTTTTAACTTCGTTACGCACTTGAATTGGAAGTATCGCTTCCCTACGAGAAAAAAACGGGGTATTTTCTTACCCCGTTTTTTTTCGAATGCCAGTTTTATTTAGCTGAGAATTTTTTTCTGTTTGAAATAACCGAGCAGAAGGAAGAAGGCAATAAACAGGTGTCCGAAAGAGATCAGAAGCTGTGGCACGGACCAGAATCCGGACATACCGCCGACTTCGATAATTTTAATCAGGGCAAACACGATCACGGCGCCGGAAAGCCAGCCCCAGCTCGATGCTAAATCGCCGCCCTTCATTATTTTATTCAATTCGAGGGCGAGATAAACCCCCAGCAACGCGAATAGCACCGTGATTACATCCACCACTATCTGGAAATTCTCGCTACCCTCCGATGCCGGGACAACTTGCCCGAACAAACTACCCGAGAGTAAAGCCCCAAGGCCTAAATAAAAAGCTGTTTTCTCAAACCGCATATAACCTCCAGTTAAGATATTTTATTCTCCAATAATCCTATTTAAATCCGAGTAAACGCCATATTTTTTCAGTAATTCTATTTTGCCATTAAGCAATTCTTCCGTTCGATAAATCGCCTGAGAAAGAATCTGCTTTTTTTGACGTCCACCCATGGTGGAAAGAACCGAATCCATCATCTTGGTTAGGAAAGTGGATAGCCCACCGGATACTTCGTGGATACGGCTCGATTCCGGAAGTTTTTCAACCATCGTGATGAAATTTACAAAATCGAGTTCGCCGTTTTCGGAAATACTAATATGCTTGAGCACAACGTATTTTTTTGCTGTTTTCTCGAAGTTATTTTTTACAACCCTAACGCCGGCATTTCCGAGCTTTTTTTTCAAAACTTCCCGGACGACTTCGAAAATAATGACATAGGCTTTGACCAGTATCTGTAGAACTTCTTTTCCCTCATCCCGAGCGACTTTTTTGCTCTCCTTAACACCGACTTTGCGTGTAATACCAGCCATTTTAAGGCCATATAAAGACCGGGAGGTTTCAAGTTCGCCGAAAGGTGATTTATCCATTATTTCTTCTATCGAGCGTTCGCCATCGACAAGGCTTAAAATCTGCGCTTCCGCCGGCGTCAGCCGGATTTCTTCGTTCTCTTTCATAGCTGTTGGCACAACTTGGAGCACGGTATTATCTGGCGGCAACGCGCCGCGAATACGCGTCCATTCGTCTATTCGCCGCGTGCCTTCCATGAGGATATTCATCGTATTTAGCGCGTGGATTATATGCAATGCATCGGGGAGTTCATTGTCCTTGAAGATGAATTTACCGCTTTCCCAACCAAACACGCTGAAAATAATGGCTTCGATATGAGAAAGGACGATTTCGGATACTTCCTCCTTGCTAAACAGACCGAGAAAAACGAGTGTGCTCGGCAAATCGCGGCTGGTGAGGCGCATTATTTCTTTGCCCTTTGCGAGGTCTTCCTTGGTTATGCGGCCTTGCTTAAGCAGTTGGTTTTCTAAAAGGTCTGAGTCTTCGGTAGAATGCGCCCATATTATGGAACCGTCCTTAAAACACACTTCCTTAAGCGCGCCGTCTTTATCGAGAAAGAGCGTGCCTGTTTTTTTACCCATTGCCAAAAGTTGCAGAATATCTGCAAAACTAACGCTATCTAAATTTCCTTGAAATCCCATCTGAACCTTCCTCTAATAGGAGCTTAGATAAATATGATAATTCGCCGACGCAATAAATGCAAGCGCTATTTTTGACCGAATATCGAGATAAAAAAACCCCCCGCCATATGACGGGAGGTTTCAGTTTGATCAATCCAGCTTTACTTAAGCAGCATTACTTTCTGAGTCGCGTGGAAATCGCCGGATATCATGCGCGCGAAGTAAACTCCGCTCGGCATGTTCGACGCGTTCCATGTAACCTCGAAAGTTCCGCCGTCGAGTCTTTCATCGACGAGGGTTTGAACCCTCTTGCCGGTTATATCGAATACGGCGATCTCGACGTCCGCAGCGCGCGGAACATCGAACACAACCGTAGTGACCGGATTGAATGGGTTCGGATAGTTGCCGGCGAGAGCAAACTCGCTCGGAAGCTTAGCATTGATCTCTTTGACTCCGGTATTGGCAATACCGAGTGCCCAGAGATAACCGGAAGCCGCTCTTAGCTGAGTGAAAGGTGCAACGCCATCCACAATACCGCCGAGATAGATCGTCGAAACGATAACCTGCGAAGCGGCGTTGTATAGGAAGGTCCTGGCAACCGTATCCTGGTCAAAGCAAACAGGTGCCGTGACCATCGGGCTTGTTGTAGCAAGAATGTCGATAAAGTGGTCGGCTGAACTGCTGTCGGCGTAATCGAGCCAAAGCTCCGGGATACCCGGATTATGCATTATCGCCGGGAGGCCGTAGAAGACATCGACATTGAAGTCCGCCGCGCCGTCATGCAGGTGCGTCAGGTTCAGGTTTTCGAAGAGGTCCTCGCTGGCGTAGTCCTGACCGAAGTCCGGGCCTTCGATAATCATGTTATCGCCGCTAATGCGATATTCTTCGAGTGCGGCAAGCGCCGTTGCCGGAAGCTCCGTATTGTCCGCGTCGTTGATACCGAGCGCGACGACGACGAGTTCGTAATCGCTGAGATCGTAACCTAAGAGCGGATCGGCGACGCTGTCGCAAGTCACGCTGACATCCTCGGTAAGACCGAGTCCGGTGGCTTCGAGCATATCGACCCACCATTCGCCGACGCCCATCGTGCCGCCATCGCATGGCGTCGCGCCGTTATCCCAGTCGATAACGAGATAGGCCGCCGGATCCTCGGTAGTTTCGCTAACGTCGAAATCGTTACCCGCGAGAGGCGAGTAATAGCTGTCGCATGCATACATGACGATAATATCGTAGTAGTAGGTCACGCCATCATCTACGGTCTCGTCCTCGTAAACAGCCGTGCCATAGAGAACCGAATCAATAAGCGTTACACCCGGCGCTGCCTCGTCGATAAACGGCGATTCGGAGCGATAGATGTAATACTGAGCAGGCATACAGCAATCCGTATCCGGTTCGGTCCAGGCGAGTTCGATCATGAGCGGTTCGGTTGTCGGACGCTCTACGACTTCGCCGGTAACCACGAGATCGGTAACCGGTTCGAGGCAGCAAAGCTCCACCTCGACCGTATCGGGCGCTACAATGTGAACGCTATCAATTGTCATCGTTTTATGATATTCCTTGGAAACCTCGAGTGTATAGTAACCCCACGGAACATCCGCGAAATTAACTACGCCGCTGGTCGGCGTGGTCTCCGTTCCGAAACCGACTAATGTAACCGACGCGCCGGATTCATCGCTGGCTTCGCAACCAAGATCGACAGCAACGGTAAACGGAACGGGAACAGGATCGAGGTCGAAGTTGAGGCCGGTGATGCCGGTTTCCGGAATTGTGAGAGTCGTGCAAACATCCCCGTAACCCGGATATGTGGCGCAGATTGTCGCCATACCGATATTTACGATAGCGCAGTATGCGCCGGCGGTATCCGTGACGACCGGGCTGGAAACGCCGACGCCATCGACGGTAATTCCTGCGGATGGGACGCCTTCAAGCGAACCGGTTCCGCAAACCATAACCGTGGTAGAGTTGAGATCGAAGTTAATTTCGACATCCGCGAGGTCCACTTCGAAGTCCAGAGTATCCCATGAACGATAGCCATCTCTCGATGCGTAAAGCGAGTAGGTTCCAGGAAGCACACCGGAAAACTCGTAATACCCCGAGGGATCTGTGAAATCACCCTCATCGTAACCGACGCCAACGAGGTTTACATAGATGTAGTCCTCCGGAACACCCATAACGGTGCCGACACCGTAAACAACGCGGCTACCGCAAGGTATCATTTCATAAAGCGGTGCAACGACGAACTCGTCGGGAATGCTACCGGTAACGACTAAACTACCTGGCTCGCTCGGGTGCGGGCAGAATACCGCAGCCGGATCTTCGAATGTAAGCACATGATCGACCATCGGGACGTTCAGGAACTCATAAGCGCCGAGAGAATCGGTCGTCCGGAAGGTTCCGCCATCGAGGTAAACCCTGATTCCGGAGAAATCATCCGTTCCGGTAATGTTAATATTACCGGTAATGTTATAGTAATCCGCCGATTCGCCTTTGCTGGCGAGAGCGATATACAGGTAATTCGACATACAGCTGTAATAAATAGAATCCGCGTCGTAGAGGACGTCCCATGTGGAATCTACAGTCGTAGGAGCGGGACCAACAGGAAGCACCTTATAGACTACATCCCACGACGTATCCGCGAATACGGGCGAACTCGGCCACGTGACCGTAACGCTTGAAACAGTCGTGTTCGTCCTGTCGATCTGCCATATATTCGGACGGTCGCAATTGTTACGCATATCCTTAATAAGGCGGTTCGCCGGTGGTGCTTCATCCGACGTGAAGTGGAATCCCGCGCCCATCGGCGGCGGCATAATCTGGTCGATGCCGGCGTCGTAATCCATCGACGCCAGGCCGTCGGTTCCAAACGTGATCGCTTCGCTTTCGCCGGCACCGGTGCCCCAGGTAAATGTTAGCGGAAGCTCGAATTCCGGGCTGCAACCGGCCGGGCCGGTGCTGAATTCCCACGTGTATGCCGGGTCTATCGTGTTGGCCGGAAGCTCATTATCGGAGGCCGTAACCTCGACGACATAATCCGTATTCGGCGCCCAACTCGGATCGGGGATATAGGTATATCTGAAGCCGTTGGATAGCGAAACGCGATCGCAATCGGCCGTTACATCGACATAGTCGACGTTAATTACGACGGAGAGAACATCCACGCCCGTGCCGTAATCCACGACCTCGAAAGTAAGCGCGGTCGAAGGATCGTAGCCGAGGCCGCCGGGGCCTTCTCCGTCCATATTAATGGCACGCACGACCGGAGGAAGTGTATCCTCGCCGCCAGGCAGGAAGCGAACCATTACTACCTGAGAGGCGGTGAAGTCCGCAAAATCGTAACTTTCCATCGATACCCAATCTACAGGGTAACCGATGCTATCAATAACAGCGAATTGGAAAGAGCCAACCGTTGTGGGAACTGGCAATGCGCTGTTATCCCAAATAAGCTGAAGCGTGCCGGTAGGCTCGAAAACGTCTATCGTCCATTGTTTGATTCCTGATGCCGTGCTGCGAACATCGCGCGATAGCGCCGGGACTTCCGGATGCGTTACGTCCAGAAGCGGGAAATAACCCCTCGGAGCGCCCGGGAACAGGAACTGCGGAACATCGACGCCGGAATCGTAACCGTCGGTGCCGAGGTTATCCAGTCCTATATATAGGTTAGATTCCGAAGTATCCGAACCCACAATCGAAAGAGTTTTAAGGTTCCAGGAGAATTCCGGCAGGTCTTCCGCACCTTCCGTCGTAAATGCCCAGGTGATTGTGCTGTCATTGCCCCAGTAATCCTCGGCATAGACGCTTACGTCGTAATTAGCATCGTAATCGAGGTCTGCGGGTGGGGCGTAAGTAACCGAATACCAATCGGAGCCGACTCCGCTCTCGACGATAGTTAAGTCGTCGTGGCCAATGGTGTCGCCATCGAATAAGAAAACAATAGTCGAGCTATCCACGCCCGTCTCGGAATCTTTTATAATGAGCTGCACGAGCGTAGAAACATCGACATCCATCGCGCCATCGGCGGGATAAATATTATCGAAGTATGGCGGGAATAGGTCCGGCGGAATAACTCTCGTGGTAAAGTAAACCACGGAGTCCTCTGTCATGCAGTTCGTGGTCGGCGACGCCAAATCGCAAGCGCTAACCGAATAATTTACCTGCGTCGATTCCGGCCAGGTTCCCTCGAGCGGATCGATTGTAACACGATATCCGCCGACTATCGGATCGAGAACCATCTCGGAATCCGCAACGACGAACGTGTCGCCGTCATACCAAACCAGCACGTCGATTGCCGCAGCATCCACGCCGGCGCGGCTATCCACGACATCGAACTTAATCGAAGCCGCCGGATCGATACCGGCCTGGCCGCTAAACGGATTGAAGCCTTCGACATACGGCGCAATGCTATCGACCATATCGGTAGGCATAAAGCGAATCGCTACTCTCTGAATTGCGGAGAATGTAATCTCTTCGACCGTGCTCATATCTACCCATGAACTCTCATCGAGGTCTTCGGGGAGAGTATCAAAGGGCAGCGCGGCAATAAAGAAACTACCGATTAAGATTGGATCGGGCAGCAAGGTTGTATCCCATACCGCTTCCCTATCTAATCCATAGAATCCTTCAGGCAACGAAACCCAGTAAGTGTATGCGCCCGAGACTATTCCACGGGCATCGGTCTGCAATTTTGTATATGCAGGATTAGCCGGGTCGTCGAGGGGAAAGAAGGCTCCCTTTCCATCGGGAGGCGTGAAATAAGGAACATCCAGAAAAGCGTCGAAACCATCGGTGGCTCCGGCGGTCATAGCCATTGTCAGATCGTATTCATATCCCACTTCGGGAACGATCTGGAAAGTATAACTCCAGCTTTGCGCGACCGCGAGACTCGCAAGCAACGCTAAAGCTACTATCAAGGTAATTTTGCCTTTAGACATATGGCTTACCCCTTTCTTTGTAATAGAGTTTTCAGATAAGCTAAAATAGTTTCAAAACCTTTTACTTTGCATACTTAAAAAGGATTCCCCAACAGAATTATTTTTTAGATTGGCGGCGGGAATAAATCCCGCCGCCAATCGATGACTGGTGTTTTTACTTCATGAGGGTCATCTTGCGAGTCGCCTTGAAGTCGCCAGCGCTCATCTTGTAGAAGTAGATGCCGCTGGAAACGGGCCTGCCCTCGTCATCCATTCCGTCCCAGATAACGGTTTGGAATCCGGCTTCCTGCTCGCCGTTTACAAGCGTGGCCACCTTATTACCCAGAACAGTGTAAACCTCGAGGGTTACCTTGCTGTTCTCCGGTAATTCATACTTGATGGCCGTAACCGCATTGAACGGGTTCGGCAGGTTCTGGCCGAGAGCGAATGCCTCGGGAATTGCTACGCGATCCGCGACCAATTTGTGCGAACCCGGAGTGATTTCGACAACGTCGCCGTTCTCGAGTTTCACGCCCTCGTAGGAAACTTCCCAGTTGCCTTCGAGTTCCAGAGTTGCGCTGTAGGAAGCGGTCGTAACAACTGTCCACTCGATCCTGCTGTCGGTCGCACGGTAATCCGTGTCGAGACCGGAGCCGAGGGTGAACATGCTCTCACCCGGACGTGCCGGAACCGCGAAGTGGTCGATGCCACGATCGTAGTTTTCGGACGCGATGTCCGCAGCACCGAAGGTGAGCGTGCGTTTGTCGGTAACGAGTCTGCCGGTGAATGCCGGTATGAACTCGCCGTCCTTGACGGTATAGACAACCTTGCCACCGCGAGCGCCCGGAACGCTAAGATCGCAACCGGTAGGCTCTGTGACCATCACCAGATGACCACGGCAGTGGAAGAGGCTTTCTGTCTCTACGTAGTCCAATCCACAATCATACCAGCGGGTTTCCGTGATATCGATTGCGCCGACCGGGTCGGTATCCGGCGAGGTGAAGAGCACATCTTCCCAGGTAGAACCGATGAGGTTCCAACCGGCTTCGAGCGTTACGTCGAAGGACTCGACCGGAGCGCCGCAAACCACGATTTCCATATCGGCCGGCGGATAGACTGCATAACCCATTCCAGGAATGACCATATCGGTTCCCGGGACAGGAATATAAACGCCGCCAACCAACTCGTAAACCGCAAGACCTTCGAAGAGTGAATCGACTGTCATCGGACCCGGATCGACACTGAGGCCAACCAGGTTCCAATCGTCGCAGAGGTCCCAGGTGCAGCAGTGCATTTCCGGAACGACGTCCACATCGATACAGGTCTCATTGCCTGCGAGGTCATAGGCGCAAACAGTGACTACATCGCCAGGAGTAGGCATAATAGCGCCCCACGGGATTGTAGCAATCGCACCGGTTTCATCGACCCAGAACGGACCAACAACGGCAGTGCCGCCAACGGTGTCGATAGTAACCATCACGTAAACGTAGCCGTTGCCTAACTCATCGGTGAAGTTATCATCGATGAAGTTATCCCAGATACCATCGGTGTAAACGGTGAGGTTTTCGCCGGTGGCGAGAACTTCAGAGCTATCGATGGTTGGGGCTTCGATGTCGATAAGGGCGAATTTACCCTTCGAGTCACTGAGTAAGGCTTCGAAGTAATCGAGGACGTTACCCGCAGCATCGCGGCCCTTGGCTAACAAGTGAGCTATACCCTGTCCGTCGAGACCCTCAGGAATGCCCGCGATTTCCCAGGCATACTCGGAGATGTCATCGGCGAAGAAGTCCAGCTTATCGTCGAAGGTGAACATCATCGTCGCATCGTCGTAGGAGGACGGGGTCATCGCACCGTTCATATAGTCCGGCTGACGCCAGAACGGATGGTGGATATCCCATGCATCGAGATTGTCGTCCCAGAGCCTTGCTTCGAGGTGGTCGTTAGCGTCATCGACATCCGTGCCGTAGTGCGGCATACCATCGATGGTAATCCTCATATGATCCCACATGCGAGTGTAAACGTAGTTGCCATAGTTATAGTAGGATGACGGGGAACCCGGGGATGCCGGATCGAAGATCGTCTCGTCCCAATCGATTCCAATGATGAATTCATCGCAGTTCACGACCCAGATGTATTCTTCAGTAGGATAATCGATCGGGTTTATGGCGATATTTGCCGGTAGTCCGTCGCTTACTCTCAGCATGGTAACCTCGTATAACGGATCGTAGGTATCCAGGAAGACATAAGCGATGTGGTCCCAGTAGTTTGTATCGCCTGCCGCCGGGCTGTATGTGTATTCTGTGGCTGTAATGGTGACCAGACCGTCGTAACGGTTATCCTGATCGTCCACATCCCACTTATACACCCAGTATTCGCGTCCGTCGAGTGCGGTGTAGAGATCGAGATCGTCGAGTGTAACGTTGATTTCCAGGTTGGAACCGGAGATGTTGCCACCCCAGTAATCCTGAATATTCAGCTCGATATACTCGATATAGAGATCCGTCGGCAGTTTCTCGAGCAAGACATAGATGCTGTCGCCCGGGTATCCACCGGATTCGGTGTATGGGTGCATAAGCGGATCCGGGGAGCCGGAGCTGTAGTCCGGGTTATTATAGGTAGTAACCTGAACCACCGGCATAATCTGCGGAACTCTGTGTAGAGAATCTACACGATAGATATCCGGCAGACCGGCAGCAGCGATTTCCGCAGTGTCGATATAACCCCAGGTCGGCCAATCCGGCCACAGGTCCTCCATCGCATCATTCCACCATGGGAAGATGTCCTGTGATCTCATTACTGCGGGATAATTCTCGGAAACACTCATGAGAGCGTCCTCGATATCATCGCCACGAGCCAAGAACGGCGGTCTGAGAATAACCAGCGTATCGGAGTCGAATATATCGTGTTCGCAGTCTGTGTGATAATACTGCCAGTAGTTCGTAATTACTCCGGTTTCCGATGTATCAACAACCTGGATGCCGTCGAAGGCTTTCCAGCTAAGCGTCCACATACCGGCGGGGAGACCCGCGGGATCCTCGAAGTCGAGGCAAATAACCTCGTTTACGGGATCGTAGTAGAGCGGAGCGGAAACTCCTACTTCAGCGAAGTCCAGACCGGGCGCTCCACCAACCGGATATATCATCCAGTTGGTATCATCGATCAGATTGTGCAGCCAGATAGACATCTTGTCGATCTGCTCGACCTGATTGTTCTCCCAGCAAACCTTCAACGCTGTAGATCCGAACGGTAACACGGTATGGCACGGATGAATCATCTGGCCGCCTGTAAGCGTCGTTAGTTCGGGATCCGGTCTCTGGTTGTCGATACGAACGTTGAGGAGGGTATCGGCAATATACGGGTTGGTCGGACGGAATCTGCTAAATCCCTCAAACAAGATAGTCGCATACTTCTCGTTATTGGAATAGTCGTTAAACGTTCCAAGAGATGGGCACCACTCGTGGAGAAGATCGAGTTCGTCCGTCGGCATATTAACCCATGTCGTGTTGCCGTAGATCGATATTGTGGATGAATACATGTCGTCTTCGAGCCAGCGGAACGTGTATGCCGAATAAACGATATCGGCATCGATCCACAGATCATCGTGCCACCAGACCAGGAAGCGAACGGAGTCAGTTTCCGCTAATTCGTTATCCCAGTAGGCGGTGATTTCGTGCAACCTGTCTTCATCCTCATAGAAGGAGCAACGGGTCGAATCGGCAAGAAGCGGATCCGATGTGCTCCAACCGGTAAGAACGAGCTGATCGTCAGGATCTCCACTCCATGGATCGGTGTGATCGATATCCAGAGTGTCCATCCACGGCCAACTGAGTTCACGATACTCGGGATCGCCCGTTACTATACGGAGCGGGAGTTCGATCGGCAGCATGTAGTTACCGGCGTTATCGTCGAAGCCCTGGACGCGGAGTTTACCGATTCCGTCCATAGCGCCGCCGCCAGCAACAACCATGTATCCAATCCATTCGCGATCGCTGTTCCAGCCGTTATCGAGAGACATTACGCCGCCGGGAACCAGAGGCGATTCGTCGCTGATTTCGACTTCCATACCCGGGCGTGCGCTGGGCATAACGCCCGCGATGTCTCTGTAATCGACGTAGCGCTGCGCAAGCGGATAATGGAGACCGGACGGGCCGCCACCGACTGTTTCAAGCGGAAGAACGGGGAACCAGGCGGTCCAACCGAACGGCTTAAATCTGACGATGTGACCGTAAAGATGGTCGGCGTCGCGCATATCCATATTATCGTTGAACCACAAACGAATATACACGGTGCAAACATCGGTGAAGTTATAAATTCCGACGATGCTGTCCTGATCCGGAACCATCCACGGAAGTTTAAACAGGTCTTCGTTCCAGTTGTTCAGATAAGGATCGCTGAGGATAGCGGTACTATCCGGCTCATAGCCTATCGTATCGAACTCGACGGTCGCTATTGCGAAGCCCTTGAGTTCCGGTAGGCCGTTATCAAGACCCACTTTACGGCTGGTCTTAAGAGCCCAGTTGCCAAGACGGTCCTGAATTATCGCTTCGGCGTAAACGCTGTCGGCGATGAAGATAGTGTCGATATCCAGATGCGTTTCTACAGGAACCGGGCTGGCACCGGCACGGTCTAGACCGTGATAAATCTCGATGCCCGGAGTGCCGATAGTCATTGTGTCGGCAACTTCGTCTTCCGGAGCGCAATTCTCTATAACAAACATTTCGTTTGTCCAGATGAAGTGCGATGCCGGATTCCAAACCATGTTCGCATCGACCGGAGGCATCGTGCCTAACTCATACTTCACGAAATCTGAGGTCGGATCGACAGCCGGGATCGGCCACTGGGTCGTCCACGTCGGAGCGATCAGCGTGCCCGGGGCACAGCCGACATGCGCGTCCACGATGTCATCGAGCCGGAGCCTGATGTCGTGGTTCGAATCGTGGATGAGGTTGCAGTTAACCTCGTTGTAGCCGGTAGTAGCATCCGGATCGCGGAAAATCGCGGTCGGAGGCTGCATATCGACAACATAGTCCCAACGGAACACGTATTTGGTGAAGAACGAATCGTGCGTGAAGTAATTCGGCTCGCGAACGTTGAACTCGAACCTGACAGAAATACTGTCATAGTGCTGCCAACCATAGATCGTGTCCGTTACCAACGCAGGATCGGTTTCTAGAGTATCGATCGCACGAATAGTGGTTAACCACTCATCGGTCTGATCGATCGGGCCGATATATAATCTGCCCCAATCGACGCAAGCGGTGCGTTCTGGCAGGTAGCTCAAGAAGCACGGCGTGCAGTGACAATCGTAGAATTCATCTACTGTCCAAACGAGTGTGCGGGATGCGTCGTAAAGATCGATCGTTACACGAGGAACCCTGAACGGAAGTGTATCCTCATCCGGATCGGTGCCAACGAGGCACTCCCAGATGATGGAGTCCGTGCAGGTGTAAATATCGGCGACTATGAAATTAAGGTCGTTAACCCAGAAGTTAACATATGGGTCACGTGCTTCCATAGCGGAAACGATGCTGCTGTCGCCCTCTTCCCATAGCATAGACGGTTCCATGCCCGGCGGGTCCAGATTAATATATCTGGCCATCCAGTTGTGCCAGACATTGATATAGTCACCCTTGAGGTCCGGCGGGTAGTTATAGGTATGGGGCATATACATATAGGCATCGTAAGCCTCGTCGTTAAACCAGCTAACCTTGGCAAGCCAGGTCTGCGGGAATATCTGGAAGCTATCGACCTGAATGAGATCCCAATTCGGATTCTCGAAATCATCATAGGTCGTGTCCAGCCAGAAAGTCCAATCGAGCGTATCGACGTTGATATCCGTGTAGTCGTGCGCGCCATAACGCCAGCTCATGAACCAGGTTCCGGGATTGCTCCAGGAATCGTAAGTGTGCCACCAACGATAAGTGGTTCCACCGGAAACAGTGCGCTGCGATGCGGGATACCACGGAACATCCGGGCTGTCGCCAGCATAGAGCTCCCAAACTACCTGATCGTAGGGCTGGAAGAAGTGGCAAGTCGCCTCGGTTCCATCGCCGTAAAGCTGGACATAAGCGCCACGATCATCATCCGGATCCTTGATGAGCTCAGCATAATAATACTGATACCCACGGGTCGGGATGTCGTGGTAGGCGATATGGATGTCCAACGGATAAGCGCCGCCGGAGAGCTTCATATCCTGGAAAATGACGGTATCGACGTAGGTAACGCCGGGTGTTGTCATCGTATCCGTGAATATGAGCAGAAGATCGGCGCCCTCGACGAGTTCCGTGTGCTGGACGCCAATATTGGCGATCCACTCGTCGCAATACACATCGTGGACGTTGGCCGAAACGTCGTGGAAATACATATACATGGTATCGTTACATACCTGCGACATATCCGCGCCCGTGAATATCGGGGCGTGGCAGTCCACGAAGAAGGTCCAACGCGCAATGTGCGATATAGTATAGTAGAGATAATCTGGGTCGAGTCTGTCGTAACCGCTGTTACGGCTCGGAACCTCGCAGTCCACAAATTCGGCCAGCGAGCCATCGGAGCACCAGAGCGAGTAGTTCGCTGAATCGAACTCGGCAGGTGTCCATGGATCGTTATCATCGTCCCAACCGCTGATCGGGCCGGCAATGCCGTCCTCGGATTGGCAATCGGTGATAGCGTTATCCCAGGCATAAACAGTTACACAAACTTTATCGCCCGGACGGAAGTGAGCCTCGTCAGTATCGGTGCGATACGGATCCCAGGTCACGCGAAGACCCCACTCGTTCCACTTCTTGGTCAGGTTGAGACCGACGGCGTCGGGCTCGCCAACACAGAAGTTACGACCGTCGGGAATGCTCCCGGTCGGTAGAGTGTGGTAATACGGATGCCAGGTGCCATCGCAACCGCGAACCTTAAGGTTCATGCAGAGACGGGCTTCCTCATCGAGACTTCCAGAATAAATACCGCTGACGCGGTTGTAGAGTTCGTCCTCGACGTCCAGATCGAAATAACTACAATCGATCTGGTCGTAGATGTTGAGTGTGATAATCTGGAAGCTGTCGGAAGTGACCCACTGATGCGGCGGATAGTAGAATGTATCCGGCGCGGTCGGGCCTTCCAGGTCGATGCGGAGGATTCCGAGAGTATCGTAGGCAAACTCGGTATAATACGAGCACATGCCAACGGTTTCCCAGATAACCGGAACGTGGTTGTCCTGAGTATTGCGTGTTCCGTAGTTACCGTCGGCACCATCGGCGATACCCCAGGAACCGCTCGGGAATTCATCGATAACCCAGGCTATTTGATTCCAGTATGGCGGCATAAGCGTCCAGTCACCGATCATGCAGGTATCCCATCTCTGACCGTAGTCAGGATCGTCAACCAACTCGGTGAGAAGAACGTAAACGAAGTCGCCGGATGCAAACGGAACGAGGCCGACCCAACTCGGGTGGTATAATACCAGTTCCTCGAAGTTGATCCACATACGTGCGTCGTAACCGTTGTTTTCTTCGTCTATCGAGACACCATAATCGATATCGGTTTCGTTGACTATAATAGTGTCCCAATCGCCTGAGCAGTGCTCGATTGCGAATGTTATCTCGAAATCACGCCAGTTAATACCGGCACCACCAACACCACCGGGCCAAATGTTGATCCCGTGGTTTGTGCGGTCATGCACAGCGTGATAATCATCGTAAACATCGAGAAGGAGCGTGGGTAGGCTGTCGGCTATCCAGCGCCAATAGATGAACTGACCTTCGATAAGATCGCGGCGAACATTTGCTCCTGCAAATTCGCGAGTCTCATTATCGTGGCCTTCATCGGACGGGCAATTCAGCTCGGCGTTCGGACCGGAAAGGTCAACCTTGAACGTCCAGATAGTGTCGTTCATAACACCGGGTGAGAGCGTCCAGCCATAGTCATACCTGAAGTTATTGGTGCGGCTGAAGCAGCGGAACAGAACCTGAACGTAGGCGCCGTCGTCGAACATGGGAAGAACGATTGTCCCGCGGGTGGTGGTATCGTTGCCGACCATAACCACGAAAGAATCCGTGCCACACTCAGGATGAATCCAGTCCGCGAATGCTTCGCTGTGGATGTTATCCAGAGTCGTCCAGCCGGTTGTGCTCCACGGTCCGCCGGAAGTCCAACAATGTTTAAGCTGCCAGATCCAACCGGTTTCGTTTCCGCCGTTCGTGTCGTCATAGGCATACTCGAGCGGGTTCACCCAGATAATCGAGTCGATACGACCCGGGAACTGACTGCCCGGCGATGTGCCATAGAATTCATCGTTAATGTAGCGGATTTCCATAAACGCGGAGTCCACACATGTCCCTAAGTCCTGAGTAGTGATCGAAATCGGCTGTTCCTCGTCCGCAGTGAAGATCGAGTCGTTGATCTCGCCGCAAAGGACGCTGTCGGAATACCAGTCGTTCGTGGAAATAAGATTCCTCGGCCAAAGCTGATTGATGAACGGGGGAATCTCGTCCCAACCTTTGATCATTTCGCTGCGCGCCCAACGGCTCGCAGTTGCGGGATCGGGGAATGGATTTCCGTGTAAGACATCGGTCAGCGTGGAAGTCATATCCACGAGGTCGATGATAGGTGGATTGTAACGGTAGCAAATCAGGTCGCCGCGTTCGGCAATTTCTACATAGAAAGAGTCCGAATTCGAGATACCTTCGATGCCGCCTATTTCAGGATCGCCGATACCGCATTCGTGGCAACCAGCCATCTGAAGTGCGATCCAGATGCGATAGAAGGGTAATCCGTAGAGAGCGCTATTAAATGTCGCCTCGTAAGGTATGTTGATAGCGTCCTCGAAATAGAAAGTTGCGCTCCACCACTTCCAACCATTGGCAGCGGTTGAGTCGAGGCTCCACTTGTTGCCCTCGAGTAAGGTGTCCTCGGTGTGTGAGGGGCTCGAAGGATCGTAAGTGTCCCTCGGCTGAATAAGTGTGTCGGTGATGAGCTGTTCGGCAATGCCCATAATATCGACGCGATCGAGAATATCCACATCGGAGAGAGCGGAAACGCCCTTGTCGATATAGAATTGGACACCGGTAAGGGTGTCGGCCTCGGTTACATCGATGCTGTAATGGATCGCCGTTGACTCTGGGTGAATCGGGGCGAAATCCTCGTTCGGATCGAAATCTCTCGAACCAAACAAGTTCAGCTTAACGCCTCTAAGTTCGACGTTGTCTGTTCCCGAAAGAAGGTCCAGACGAAGAACCACATTCTCGTGGCTCATTCGAACCGGTTCCTCTGCGACACCGCCACCAACTGGTAGGAAGCTTGCGCGCCTCCATGTTGATGCCGGTGTAAAACTGGACACGGTAGTATAGTCTGTCGTGTACCAGGAGGGAATATTGTCCCCATAGTCGGGACCGCCAGGTGTTCCCTCAGGTGTGACAACGTTGAAGGCGTTGCAATACTGCCAGTCGCTTCCACTCCCCCCCTGTGCGAATGCCGCACCGATGGTTAAAAGAATGCTGAGCAGTAGGGCTGCGATTACGGTATTTTTACCCATAACGCCCTTCTCCTTTCCTTTTTTTAGTGTTTTTAGAAACCTTTTTGAATTTCCGTTTGTTTTCATTCTCGCCAATCCTTTCATAAGTCCGTTAAAATAAAGACGCTATTGTTTCGATCCAATAAAACACACGTAGCCCACCGACCCTTTCGGTAGGTTTGGCCTAAAATAATTCCCGAATACTATACTGTCAAGACCTTTTTTACCCTCTTTCTTTGCCTTATTTTAAGGGCGTTTACGCAAATTCCTTTTTTGCTCCATTGAAAATATGTTTCATTTTTTACTCAAATGCTATTACCAAAATATCCGTCTGCAAAAGAAACAGGTTACTAAAAGATACTAATGAAATCCTTCAAGTCAACAAAAAAAAAGATTTTTATGAAAGAAAATTCGGGCTAACTACTTGTCTTAAGAACAAGTTAACGCCCTTCCCTCCTACCTGTATTATAGTGGCGTCATGTATCTTATTGTATCACAAGGGATTACTGCTTCATCGATACTTCAGGATAAAATGACAGAGCTAAATCAAGGTCGAGCTGCCAGTAGTTCTTTTCTTCATTCTCGACGTGAGCCGCGTTCTGCACGCGCCCCGTTTCGAAACCGACTCGCCAAAAACCGTATTTACTATAATAACCCTTCCATTCGAATCCAAAGCCTGTAGTCTCCTGCACTATCCCGGTGGGGAAAGGCTCGGAGTAGTGTCCTTCAACGTCCATCCATGGCTCCTCCCAGGCGTCGAATACGCTGCCTTCGCCCTCGCGAAGGTAGAAACCTTCCACGCGGATAATCGCTTCCGGCCTAAGATAGCATTTAGCCGAAAGCGCGGTTCTATCGGCATCGTTGCCGAGGGAACTACCGAGATATGTATCCATGAAAATATAGCGATTCCATGGACGGTTCTGATTATATGTTCTGTTAGTCACTCCTTCGTAGCGCGCGCTGAGAGTAAGCCATTTGCCAAATACGGTCGCGCCATAATCCATCTGCCCGACAATTCCTATTTCGTCCGGCTCCTCGTCGCCCTGGGTTTCCGCTTCGACTTGAATATCGTCAACTAAAAGCTCGAACGATAATTTTACCGGCGCAAACAGCACCTGAAAATCTCCGCCAACCATTGTGTTATCGTCAAGACCACGATTAAGCTGTTCTGCGTGATACCAATAGAACGGGATGAAATAAATAATTTCCGGCGACCTACCGACGCCACCATAAGTAACCGTTTCGTGCAAAGCTATCGTCACATGTTTCGATACAAATTCCAGCCTATGGCCTGTGAGATAACGGTTTGCCCAGCGAACTACAGTGCTATCAGCCATCGGTTCACGGAAACGGTATGGATCCAGAAAACCGGTGAATCCCGAAAAATGGAACGGGCCAAGTTCAAGTTCGTAATCGAGGCGTTCGAATGGGTCATGGGCGCGGCCGAGAATCAAACCTTCTCCCCACGAAAGATAGTCCTTGCCAAATTTAATCCCCCAATCATCCCCGCCCGTGCGAATGTAAACCTGATCCGGGCGTCCGGCGAAACCTTCCCACTGGCGACCTCGGTAGTTTTCCTCGTTGGCCCAGCGGAGATTGACAACATAGGTCACGAAACCTTCGAGCATTCCTTTTTTCATCCCGCCGCCAAGCCTGAGAGTTGGATAAAAGCGGTCGTCGGGGTCACGAGGATTATTTAGGATCGCATAGGTCCCCGGTTCGATGAAAAAACGCAGAGTATCGTGTTTGATAGATGTTCGAATAAGCTGTTTACGAAGCTCGGTTGCCCAGAACTGGGCCGCGTCACCGGTGAAACTGTCCGGCAACACTGCTTGGACTTCACCCGATCTGTCCGGCCAGACATTTCGGACAATCGGTATCTCCCCCCTAAGTTCCAATTCACGGAAAGAATCAACAATCGGCCATGAATCGCTAAGAAGTCTGCCGTCGCCTGCCTGCGCAAAAGCTATCGATATCAGGAAAAAAAATACCGCAATTATCGAAATCAAATCGTGAGTCTGGAAAGCCGAAAACGAAATTTTTCTTTTCCTTATATTATATAGGGAGATTCTCAGCATCTGACTTTAAGTTGGATTAAAGTGGATTGGAATTTGTAGCGGGTCTTTTTTGCGATTCCGCCAATTCCAAACCAACTTTACACCGGTCGGGGGCGTCCTGAACACCGGCCACATCCTTAAGAAGGATTTCATAGCGGTTGATTACGTCTATCCAACGGTAATATCTCTCGACACGCTTTTTTGTTTTCTGCGCGTAGAATCCTCTCAATGACGGGTTGTCAATCAGTTCCTGGACTTTTTGTTTCAGGTCCTCGAGATCGTTCATTCGATAATAAACTCCCGCCTCTCCAATAGTTTCCAGTTGTTCAGGGATACCGTTAACTACAACGCATGTCCCGGCACCCATCGCCTCCAGAAGTGCTGGGCTTGTCCCTTCTAATTCGCTGGGACTTATAAAAAGATAAGACTGTCTGTAAAGTTCTTTAACACCAGTTCCGTAAATTGCACCGGGGAAAATAGCGCCGGGAGGGGCGTTGCGCTTCAGATCCTCAACATATTCTTTATTGTATGGATTATCGCCCACGATTACTAAAGGCATGTCCGTTCGGACCTCGTTGTAGGCTTTAAGGAGTTTGTCTATTCCTTTTTCCGGAATGAACCTTCCCACAAACAGAAGGTAGCGTAAAGGTTCGAGACCATATTTTTTAAGGATATTCGGTTGCCCTTCTTCTTCGAGAATAGTGCTTCCATAGGGAATATAGACGGTCTCGGAGTCGTATTGGTTTTTATAATACTCTCCAACTTTCAGCGAATCGACTACGATCCGGTTGGAGAACCACATTGCGAATCTTTCGGACATGTGCATCCACATGCTGCCGAAAACGCCGAATTTCTTGCGGCGCCATTCTACACCATCCACGGAGATAATCACACGTTTTCCAAAAAGCCTGAGTATTGGAATCAGGTGCGCGTTGCCGACGTTATAAAGGTGAATTACGTCGAAGCGTCGGAGTATCGCATGTAGAGCGGAGATTGTTGTATGGCTTATTGTCGAAAGATCTCGCGATTCTAAAGATGGTAAATATGATAATTTAACGCCGTTCCATATTTTAGCCCGACCTCTTCTTCGACCCCGGCAATAAACCACGACCTCGTGGCCGCGTTCAGCGAGAGCTTTAGCGGTTATTTCGGCGTTCGTTTCGAAACCACCGTAAGAAGCCGGAATTCCTCTTGTTCCCAGTATTGCTATTCGCATTTAAGACGCCCGATATAATCCTTTAAAGCATCCTGCCAAGGTCGTATCCGATAACCGAGACTATCGAGTTTCGCACTGCATATTGCCTCCATCGGTGGTCTCGGGGCTACCGTTGGAAACATCGTCGATGGCACAGGGATAATATTACATTCTACTTCGGCAGCGCTAACTATCTCACGAGCAATATCGAACCGTGTAGCGACGCCCTTGTTCCCTACATGGAATACGCCCCTATACTTATTCTTGATAAGATATATGATTATATCCCCAATGTCCAGCGTATAATTTGGCGATCCAAAAATATCGTCCACCGCAGATAGCTCATTCCATTCATGGCATAATTTGTAAATCTTTCCAACGAACTTGATATCCTTCTCTCCACCGCCGAAAAGCCATCCGGCGCGCAGAATTAACCACTTATCTTCCGGTAGAAGCTCGCGGACCGCGAGTTCGCCATGGTATTTACTCATCCCATACGCGTTTTTCGGATTCGGGATATCCTCTTCATTATAGGGAGTGCGTTTTTTTCCCGAAAAAATCCCCGATGTCGATATGTAAATCATTCCTATTCCGTTTTCTGCGCAGACTTCTGCTATATTCCTCGTTCCCCGGTGATTCACGAGGTCGGCGGTTTCCGGGTTCTCCTCACAAAAATCCAGGTCAGTAAGCGCCGCCATATGCACGACCCAGTCCGGTTGCTCGGCTTCGAGAATATTTTTAACCTGAGCAAATTTCGTTATATCAAGCTCTTTTAGGTCGGTAGGTATTACCCGATACTCCATTTCCAGTTGAGGTATCGTGTCGGAACCCATCATCCCTTTCGAGCCAGTCACCAGTATTTTCTTTTTTTCACTCATAATTTATATTTAAGCTATTTACGCTTTATTCACACATATAGCAAGGATTATCTTATTTACTATCGATTGGGGTATTATTTTCCGAACGTTTGCCGCGCTTGATGATGTTCCACATGAACCTTAGCGTTTCGCGATCGTATGGGGGGTTGATATAGCTTAGAAGAAGATATAGCGAACCTCCAACTAAAAATGCTGCAATCAGGGTCCAAAGGCTGCTAATGCGGGATCTCGCGAGATAGAAAAAACCTCCCATAAGGGTGGTGTTGACGAAAATCTTGCCGACCGCGCCGCCTTCGATTTTTAGAAGAACTTCCCTCGAAAGACCGATCCAAAGAGTAATGATTAGGAAAACGATCGCGGTGCCCGTTGCGACAACTGCCCCCCACAATCCTATCGCTTTTACGAGGACAATATCCGCGACGAGATTATAAATAGCAAAAACTGTCTGGGTCGCAAACAGGAGCTTGACTCTCTCTTTTGCCGTAGCAACGAGGACAAGCGGAAATCTGAGTGTGGAAATTGCGAACACTACTGCCAGGCCGGCGAGTATCCAGGTCGCGGGCAGGTATTTAGGATCAAAGACATAACGAATTAGCGGTTGACTGAAAATGAGCACGAAAACCATTGTTGGGAGGACGAAGAAAGCCTCGAAAGTAACGATTTTCGAGAACTGCTCGGAAAGGACATCCTCCGAATTCCTCCGTGTGTAATCTCGATAAATAAAAGGTTCGATTGCCGAACCGACAAGCTGGTCAGGCATCCATTTACTGGCCGCCATCGCCACTCTGACGGCAAATGAGTAATATCCGAGAGCCATCTTTCCCATTACCGCAGAGATCACGTATTTATCTGTTGTCATGTTGAAAAAGATGTTCCCGAGGTTGTTCAGATACATAAAAAGCCCATATTTGGCCATCCGTTTGACAGGAGGCCGGGATTTATCGGATGCACCTTTGGCATCGAAACGACGGGCGAACGGCAAATACAGACCTAAAAAGAGTAAAAGATTGCTGCAAGCGTCCACAGCGATTACCTCGGGCAAACCGCCGCCAATGTTAAGCACCCAATAAAAAGCCGCGAAGCGGGTGATATTATAGATTGTGAAAACAATCGAATACTGCACCTGTTTGAGCATAGCCCAATAAACGTAGTTCATTAGCACAGCTTCGGTGGTTGCAAGCGCTCCAATGGCAAACAGAGTGAATGCCGCTTCGTATTCTTCGATATTGAAGAAGTCACCAAATTTATCGAAAAATAGGACCGCAAATACAAGGAAGATTGCGCTGGCAACTAATCTCACAATAAGAAGGATGCGGATAGTTACAGCTACGCAGTTTCGCTCGTTCTTCTCGATAAACTCAGGAATAAATCTGCGAACAATATCCGACGCTCCGACATTCCCGAGGGTATTGATGAAAACCACCGTGCCCATAAACAGCTCGAATACGCCGTAAGCCCAGACTGAAAGGTAATGCACTTGAATCCAAACCACGCCTATCCCTATAGCCTGGTTAAGCATTTTGCTTATTACCATAGCCACCCCGCCACGTGCGGCTTTTCGTTCAAGGTTGCCGGGGTGTGTTTCTAGGATTCCCATATCTATTCTTTAGGAATTAGTAACGTTAGCTTCCAATTTACTATTATTGTTGTCCTCGATCAGCCCTTTATACAAATACTCGATTGTTAAAGGACAAAATATAACTATAACTAAGTTAACGGGAAACGCGTAATAATTGCCGCTCATCATCCCCGTAGTTAAAATCGATATAATCAACGCTGGTTGTAGTATGATGAATGCTCTAATGACAGGGTCCTCTATCCGGGATATCCTTTTTATAAGCGCTATTGATCGATGAACCCATAACGCGAAAATACTAATGAAGATAATTAAACCTATTAGGCCCTGGTGGCCAATTAGAGTGAAATACATATTATCGATTTTCGAATATCCCCAGTAATAGAGAGAATGCCATTCTAAACCTAATCCTCTACCGAAAAGCCAGTTGCCTTTGACGAGTGTAATCGTCTCCAATACTTGTTCAAATCGAGCAATAAGAGGCAAATCGAATCTTAATCCACATAGGGTTTTAACTCGGGCTAAAGTATGAAATAGGATTGTGTTTAGTCTCTCCCCAAGAAATGTTTGCATAACAACGACAGTAAGCATAAATATTATACCCGTAGTAATTATTCCTTTCCATATCACCCTTTTTCTTAGGACATCTTTTCTATAAATCGTAAGGATAATACAGAGAAGTACGATAGCTTCTATAATTAAGTTAAGATATATTGTCCGGGTTTGTGCTAAGAGGATTACCACTAAACTCGCTGCAACTATAATTACAAATAATAATTTTCTTCCAATATGATCGTCGGCGAATAATTCTAATTCAATTAAAAATAGTAGGGGAATAAAAATAATCGCATTGTAAGTGGGTGGGAAAACCATTCTACCTGTTAATGAAAATAGCGAAGATGAAAATACTGTGAAATAGTTCGCTAAATACACAATAAGGCAAATTACCCACCCGACAAGCATTGCATAAATGAACTTCTTAGCGTCGTTTCCCATAGAGTAATATATCCCTACCGGGATCGCCAATATATAGAACATCACAACTCTTGTAGACGTCCTGATAAGGGCTGGATCATTCCCAAGGACTATCCCCCTTACAAATTGGAGCGAAATACTGCAAATAAACAGCATGAAGAGCCATAACATCGGAGTGAATGTAATTTTCCTTATCCTCCCCGTAATAACTTCCATCAGGGTAATCATAATAAAAAAAACAAATAT
>Ga0272444_10000292_pt1 | contig 56460 bp, 41 predicted proteins | sample SSMForm13_FD_201033 | JGI IMG/M metagenome (GOLD analysis project Ga0272444, IMG submission 201033) | Marine sediment archaeal communities from Little Sippewissett salt marsh, Falmouth, MA, United States - SSM-Form-13 | ecosystem: Environmental > Aquatic > Marine > Wetlands > Sediment ... | reverse complement strand
ACTAATGACTAATGACTAAACACTAAGGACTATTCAACGAAAACGGCAGGCTGACGCCCTCGTTGAGAACGGGCTTTTCTTCGCGGGATTCAAAATTGCCGGTGCGCAGTTCGATAACGCGGGAAAACAGGTCGTCGATGTTCTCGGCGGTAAAGGCATACCACAGCCATTCTTCGTGCTCGTCGGGCAGCGGGGCGAATTCGCGCCAGGCGTCGTCGCCGGTCAGGTCGCGGCGAATCAACCCGATCACGTCGCCCTGCGTGTCGACCGGGAAGCGGCAGAAGCGGTAGTGAATGCGCGTGCGGCGGTCGCTGAGTATTTTGATCTGCGCCTGCGTGCCGATGTTGCTGGTGACGAACTTGAGAATGCCGTCTTCGCCCGCGGGCATCGGGCTGGGCCAGGTCAGAATCAACTCGGGCGCGCGCTGCAGGATGTAATCGACGTCGTACTTCTCGTGGCCGGTGATCGCCTCGCCGGTGGGCACGTCGACGTGGGCGATGTGCTCGTCGGTGAGGCCGACCATGTCGATGATCGTGCGGCGGCTGAAGTAACCCATCGCGCCGATGGGAATGGTGGCGATGGTGGTGTCCGCCGGCGTGCGCGCGTCAAGCTGCTGCGCGACCCCGCGCCAGACGACGGTGTTTTTCACGATGAACACGTGCACCAGCCCTTGCGGCGGGTAGATCAGTTGGATCATCGCGCCGACGCAATTCTGTGCCGGTTGCCGCCGGGCGTTGGCCGGCTTGGACGGCGAGATGAAATAGAAGATCTGCAACAGCACGAGCACGATCGCGGTCTTGAAGATTTTTTCGCGCCGCGTCCCGGCGAAAAAGCCCTTGGTTCTGCTTTTCGCGTTGAGCGCGCCGACGCCGTACCACCAGCCGACCAGAATCATCGGCGCGTAGCTGGGCACGAAAAAGCGGTGGTAGCTGAAAAAGTCGGAGCCGACCAGCAGCACGTAGCCGATCGACGTGGCGACCAGCCCTTGCATCAAGCGCACCCAGCGCGGCGCCGGACGCCGCCCGCGGGCGACGATCATCGCGATGATGACCAGCAGCGGCACGATCATGCCGAAGATCCAGCGCAGGGTGTACTTGACGCCGGTCAGCGTCAGCGCCGGGCTGATCGAAGTCACCTTGGCGTAAAAGGTGTTGGGCAAGGGGTAGCCGAAGTAGTGCCAGCGCCAAAGCCAATACACGCCGAACAGGCCGAGAACGATGACGCCGTAGACGATCGCCTTGGCCCAGTTGCGCACGCCGCGCTTTTCGATCCAAATGCTCAGCGTCAGCGGAATCGCCAGCAGAATGCCGTCGGGGCGCAGCAGGCCCGCGGCGACGGTGACCAACGCGCTCGCCCAGGGCCAGGCGCCGGTTTCGCGTTCGCGCAGATGCAGCCTTGCGCCGCCCAGCCAGCAGAGGGCGACCAGCGGCGTCTCCATGCCCGAGAGGGTCCAGCCGAGACCGGACAGCCCGAGGGCGATCAGCGCAGCGGCGGCCATGCCGAGCACGCCCGTCTTTTCGCCGTCGCGGCGGCGGATGAGCCCCCAGGCAAGCGTCGCCACTCCGGCCCAGGCCAGGATGTTGAGCAGCACAGCGACGATGTCGATCCGTTCGATCACCCAGGTGAAGGGCGCGAGCAGCACCATGTGCAGAAAAGCGGTGCAGCCTTCGACGTGCTCGCCGGGGTTGAAAGCGATGCCGTGCCCGGCGGCGAGGTTGCGCGCGTAGGTGTAGGTGATCCAGGCGTCGTCGACCACGCCGAGGAACGGGGTAAGCAGACGCACCGCGGCCAGCAGGGCGGCAAACAGGAAAAAGGTGCGAGCGTTTGACTTCATGCGTCTCCCGTCGACGGACGCCAGATTATAGGCAGGGCGTCGCCGCCTGTCCACGTAAAGTTTGATGTGTTAATATGCGATGCCTTGAATGATAGCAGAACGGGAAATGTTATGCGCACCGCGATGATTTCACTGATGTTGTTGCTGTTGGCTTCGGCCTGCGCGACGACCAGCCCGCTGGCCACCAGCTCGAAGGACCGCCACGCGCTTAACGGCGTGTGGGAGGAAGAGTGGCCGGGGCAGCAGGAAAACGACCGCTACCGCGTCGAGATCATGCCCGAGGGCATTGTCATCACGCCGCTGACACGCGCGGGAAACCAGACCATTCGCGACGTTTACTTCCAGCATAAGCGGCTGTCGTTCGTGCTCGAGCTGGACGGCGTGCCGGTTTATTACGATTTGGTGATGGTCAACGATCAGTTGCTGGCCGGGCGAGCCAAGGGCGGCGCGCGCAATCTCGACGAGCCGGTGCGGTGGTACAAAGTTACCGCCGAACCCTGACTGTTACGTGATTAATCTCGGAAAAATGTTTTTGTTTGATTTTGCGGCGATGCGCGTTGGGCGAGGAAAAATCACTCGGCTATTGCGCGTAGGCATCGCTTTTGCCATAGTTCGGAAAGACCATTCTATTAATTAACAAACGGTAGTTTTTACCTTCGAGATCCGTGAGGAGGATTTTTTATGGCAAAGAGAATCCTGTTGGTACTGGCTTTGGCTGTTCTGCTTCTCGGAACTGCCGGTTGTCCGAGCGTCCCGAACATCCCCGACGTTCCGGATGTTCCCGGCGTCGACACCTCGAATTGGGAAGGTGAGTGGGAAGAAGAATGGCCGGGCGCTTCAAGCCGCGACGTGTATCGCATCCAGGTCACCAACAACGGCAACACGATTCAAGTTACGCCGATTACCAACGCCGAGCGGCAAAACCTGGCCGAGTTGCGGTGGGACGGCGTTACCCTTTCGTTCACCAACTACATAAGCAATCGGGGCCTGGAATACAAGCTGGTGATGGACCCGTCCGGCAACCTGCTGGTCGGAACGGTCACCATGCCCAGCGGCGACGTGAAGAACATCAAATGGTACAAACGCGGCTTCCAGCAACAGCCGGAACAGCAGCCACTGGTTCCGCGTTACAACGCCACCTTGGAAGAGTGGTTCGGCGACTGGGAAGAAGACTGGCCCAACAGCAGTTCGCACGACCGCTATCGGCTGAAGCTGTCACGCGAGACCAACATGCTGACGGTTTCAGCGCTGACCAACGTCGGCAAACAAAAGTTGACCAACGTGCGCTTCGCCGGCAACATCCTGACCTTCACCCTGCAGTTCAACACCGTCGTTTACAACTACACGTTGGTGCCGGCGCAGCCGAATCTGTTGGAAGGCCGGGTCACCGAACAGAACAGCGACAAAGTCCGCGACATCACCTGGCGTCGCGTCGCCCACCTGGCGCCGCCGCGGCCGTCGGTGCCGATCCCGTCGAGTTGGCAGGGCGTGTACGAGGAGTTCTGGCCCAATCGTGACCAGAAAGACATTTACATTATCCGCGTCGAAGACGGGCAGCCGGAAATCCAGCCGTTGACCAACGAATCGAAGCAGACCATCACCGGTCTCAATTACGACGGCAACGAGCTGACCTTCGAACTTCGTTTCAACACAAACGTCATTCAGTACGCCTTGCGCAAACAGGGCGAAAACACACTGACCGGTACGGCCACGCTGACCAGCGGCACGGTTAAGGAAATCGCCTGGAACCGGCTGAACAAGCGCGACAACCCGCCGTTCAAACCCGCGCAATTGACCGGCACCTGGGAAGAGTACTGGCCCAACAGCACCAACCGCGACATCTACCAGTTACGGGTGATCAACAAAAAATTGACCCTGCATGCGCTGACCAACCTGCACAAGCAGAAGATCGAGAACTTCCAGTTCATCGGCACCTCGCTCAGCTTCAAGCTCACCTTCGGCGAAAACAGCATGGAGTACTACCTCAACATCAAGGACTCGAACTGGATTCACGGCACGGTCAAAATGAAGAGCGGCAAGACCCGCGAAGTCAACTGGATCAAGATCAACGACAAAAAGCCGCCGACGTCGTTCAAGGCCTGGAACGGTATCTGGGAAGAGCACTGGCCCAACCGCAGCGCGCACGATGTGTATCGCCTGACTGCAACCAGCAGGACAAAGATCAAAGTCGAGCCGTTGACCAACGTCGACAAACAGAAGGTCGTCACCGTCGAGTTCGACGGTAAGAAACTGTTCTTCGTTATTCGCTTCAAGCAAAAATTGATCGAATACCATCTGGTGTTGCAGGAAGACGGTTTGGCCCGCGGTACCGCCGTGCTCAGCGACGGAACGCCCAAGCAAATCACCTGGAAGCGCACCGGCAGCTAATCGCCGACTGACAGACAACTACCGGCGCCGGTCGTTCGCGGCCGGCGCCGCTTCGTTTAATCGGCTTTCACCGCTCGGACAAATCGTGTACAACACGCCCGTATGAGTTTACTTGCCGCCGATAACCTGCACCTGAGTTTCGGCCCGAAGACCATTCTGGCCGGGGCGGGGTTTATGCTCGACTGGGGCGACCGTGTCGGCGTCGTCGGCCCCAACGGCACCGGCAAATCGACGTTGATGCGCATCATCACCGGCACGCAACCGCTCGACGACGGCCAACTGCACTTCGCCCGCGGCGCGCGGTTGGGCTACCTGCCGCAAGACGTGCTCGAAATGGGCGGCGGTACGGTGCTGTCGTCGGTGCTGGCCGCGGTGCCGGGCAAGGGCGACATCGAAATGCGCCTCGTCCAAGCCGAGCAGGAGCTGAAAGAAACCGACGACCCCGATCGGCAGATGGAGTTGTCGCAACGCATCGTCGATTTGCACGAGCAGATCGAACGTTTCGAAACCGAGTACGGCACGCATGAAGCCGAACGCATTTTGATGGGTTTGGGATTTGAAGTCGCCGACTTCGACCGCCCGATCGCCGAATTATCCGGCGGCTGGAAGATGCGCGCGGCGCTGGCCGGGCTGCTTTTCAAAAAGCCCGACCTGCTTCTGTTGGACGAACCGACCAACCACCTCGACGTGCCCACCGTCGCCTGGCTCGACGAATTTATGCGCAACTTCAAACAGACGCTGATGTTGATCAGCCACGACCGCGCTTTCCTCAACCGGCAAGTCGGCCGCGTACTGTCGTTCGAGGTCGAGGGTCTGCGCGCCTACACCGGCAACTACGACCAATACCTGCAACTGCGCGACCAGGAACTGGAGGTGCGGCGGGCGGCGCGGCGCAACCAGGAAGCCGAGATCCGCCAGTCCCAGCAATTCATCCGCCGCTTCCGCGCCAAGTCGACCAAGGCGCGGCAGGTGCAAAGCCGCATCAAAAAGCTGGAGAAGATGGAGTTGGTCGAGGTCGATCACGAGCGCGCGTCGGTTTCCTTTTCCTTTCCGCCGACCACGCGCACCGGCAAGGTGGCGATCGGCCTGCGCGGCATCGCCAAATCCTTCGGCGACTTGCATCTGTACGACGACCTTACCCTCAACGCCGTGCGCGGCGACCGCATCGCCATCATCGGCCGCAACGGCGCGGGCAAAACCACCCTGCTGCGGCTGATGGCCGGCGAGCTGCCGGTCGACGCCGGCGAAATCGAATACGGCGCCAACGTCGAGCTGGCCTATTACGCCCAGCACCACACGGAAAAACTCGATCCAAACCGCTCGATTCTCGACGAGGTGTGGCGCATCGTGCCCTCGATGAGCCAGACGGCGGTTCGCAACGTCTGCGGCGCGTTTCTGTTTTCCGGCGACGAGGTCGACAAGGGCGTCGGCGTGCTTTCCGGCGGCGAGCGCGCGCGGGTCAGCCTGGCGCGGCTGCTGGTCAAGCCGGGTAACGTGCTGCTGATGGACGAGCCGACCAACCACCTCGATCTGCTTTCCTCGGAAGCGCTGGCCGAAGCGCTCGACACCTTCGACGGCACGCTGATCTTCGTCAGCCACAACCGCGCCTTCATCAACCGGCTGGCCAACAAGATCTGGGATATCGAGCGGGGCAAGGTTCACGTTTTCCCCGGCAACCTCGACGATTACCTGTATCACCTCGAACAGACGAAAAAGCGCGAGGCGCAAGAGGAACCCGACGAAACGGAAGCGGAACCCGACGACGAAGCGCCGGCGGAGAAAATCACCGACTACCAACAGCGCAAACGTATTCAACGCAAGCGCAGCTACCTCGAGCGCGACGTCAAAAAAGCCGAGGCGGACGTCGCTAAGTTGGAAGAGCGCATCGGCAAAATGGAAACGAAGCTGGGCGAGTTGGAAGGCGAGTTGGCCAAACCCGATATTTATGACGATGCCGACACTTACAACAAGCTGCTCGGGCGGTATCAGGAAACCAAAGAAAAAATCGAGCAATTGACCGCGCGTTGGGAACATCGACTCGCCGAAAGCGAAAAGCTCAAAGCCGACCTCGACGCCCTGCCGAATTTGTAGGCACCTTTTCGCGTGACGGGTGTCAAAACAAGGGAAAAAACCTGCGAATCGGGCCGTCTCTCGCTTGTCGATATCGCGAGCGGGTGTTAGGCTTGGCACGCACTTTTGCAAGGAAACAGGCGACGATGCGCTACGTCTTAACCGGCGGGGGCACCGGCGGACACGTTTATCCGAACCTGGCAATTGCCGGGGAAATCGGACGCCATGACCCCGACGCACAATTTTTATACATCGGCGTGAAGGATCGTGCCGAGGCCGACATCGTGCCGCGCCACGGCATCCCGATCCGCTTCGTGCCCGCTCGCGGTATGCCCGAGCGCAAGAAGTCGCTGGCCATCTTTCCTTTCTTTTTCGCGTTGCTCTGGGGCACGCTCAAGGCGCTGCTGATTCTGCTGCGCTATCGTCCGCACCTGGTCGTCGCCACCGGCGGCTACGCCAGCGCGCCGACGTTGCTGGCCGCGCGGTTTCTGCGGCGGGGAATCATCGTTCACGAACAGAACGCGTTTCCGGGATTGGTCAACCGCACCTTCGGCAAAATGGCCGGGCGCGTCTGCGTCACCTTCGAAGAAACGCTGGTGCACTTTCAGCACAACGGCGTGCTCGTCGGCTACCCGGTGCGTCCCGAGATCCTGGCTTTGCGTACGCCGTTGTCCGCCGACGACAAGCGCCGCGCCAAGCAGGAACTGGGCATCGCGCCGCATCGCAAGGTGGTGTTGATCACCGGCGGTTCGCTGGGCGCGCGTTCGATCAACCGCGCCGTCGCCGACATGATGCCGGGCGTGGCCGCCGACCCGCAGTTGCGCGACAACGTGTTGATCATGCACGGCGTCGGGCGCACGGCCGGGCGCGAGTACCACGCCGAGCAAGACACGCAGGAGCGGCTGGCGGCGTTGGGATTCGACGAAGAAGCGTCGGCGTCGTTCTATCGCCGCGAGCCGTACCTGTATGAAATCGAAAAATGGCTGCGGGTGGCCGACGTCGTCGTCTGCCGCGCGGGGGCCGGTTCGCTGGCGGAAACGGCGGCGGCGGGCGTGCCTGCGCTGGTTGTGCCGAAAAGCGGATTGCCCGGCGACCACCAGGTGAAAAACGCCGAGGCGATGCGCGCGGCCGGGGCCTGTCTGGTGTTACGCGAAGTGCGGGCCAAAGAAGCGGACGAAACCTACGACGCCGTCGAAGCCGGTCGCTTGCTCGGCGGAATCAAGCAGTTGCTGTCGTTGTCGCCGGAGCAGCGCGCGGCGATGGGTGACGCGGCGCACCGGTTCGTCGCCGCCGATTGCCTGCCGCGCATTTACGCCGCCGCGCACGACGTGCTCGCCGGTCCGGCCAAATCGCGTGAGGCGATTCGCCGCCGCCGTACGTTTCTGGTCGATGAAAAAGGACGCAAAACGGAAGTGCTGTTCGACCGCAGTCGCGTCGGCGCCGGTCGGTGGGACGACGTGCGGCCGAGTGTCGCCGGGTTGTCCGCGCGTCATTTCTGGCTGCGTCGTCAGACGAAAATGGGCGAGGGCAGGATTGACGAAAACTGGCAGGTCGTGCCGCGGGCCGAGTTGAAAGTTTTGCGCGCGGGCGCAAGCGAGCCGGAAGAGGTCGCCGGTCCGACGTTGCTGGCCGCAAACGATCGCCTGGTGCTGTCCGACGGCGCTACGTTGTCGTTTGCCTTCGAGTGGATCGACGTGCAGCCGGTTGCGACGGAAAAGGGCGCGGTCGAAAACGTTTTCTCGCAAGGCGCGGGCACGCTGGCGGCGAAGGTGGTCGGACTGTTCCGCGAAGGCTTCCTCAGCCGCTTCTTCGGCGCGGGCACGGTGATGGACGTGTTCGCCGTCGCCTTGACGCTGGCCAACCTGATGCGCGAGGTCGTCGCCGAGATGGCGTTGGAAAGCGCGTTTCTGCCCAGCTTCCGCCTCTTCTACGGACGCAGCGACGACAAGCGCCCGGCCTGGCGATTGGCCTGGCAGGTGTTCAATTTGTTTTTCGTGCTGGCCGCGTTGCTGGCCGCCGTCGGCATCGTCACCTGCCCGTGGTGGATTCATCTGGTCGCGCCGGGCTTCGTCGAAAAGGGATTGATCAGCCAGACCACGGCGATGACGCGCCTGATGTTCCCCTTCCTGCTGCTGATGAGCATCAGTGCTTTTTTCGGAACGCTGCTGCAAAGCTTCGACCGCTTTGGCCCCAACGCTTTTTCACCGGTGCTTTACAGCGTCGGTCTGATCTTCTCCGTCGTCGCGCTGCACAAGCCGCTGGGTATGTACGCGCTGGGCGTCGGCGTGCTGTTGGGCGGCGCGTTGCAGATCGCCTTCCAATTGTTCTTTTTAATGCGGCGCGGGATGCGCGAGAAAATCGCCTGGTCCGCCTACCGGCCGATGGTGACCGGCGAGCCGGGCGTGAAAAAAGTCGTCGCCTTGTCCGGCCCGATTTTCCTCGACGCGATGCTCAACAAATTCAGCGGTGTCATCGACAAAGTGCTGGCGAGCTTGCTGATCGCCGGGTCGGTCAGCGCACTGTATTTCTCGCGGCTGCTGGTGGTGATGCCCTTCTCGGTGATCGCGATGAGCATCAACCGCGTCTTTCTGCGCGACCTCTCCGACGTCGCCGCCGGGCAGGATCTGCATCATTTCCGCGACCGCCTGCGCACCGGCATCGACGCGACGCTCTTTCTCATGCTGCCGACCTCGGCGTTAATGATTGCGCTGTCCACGCCGATCGTCCGTTTCATCTACGAAGGCGGGGCCTTCACCGCCGAAAATACGACGATGACCAGCCTTGCGCTGATCTGCTACGCGATCGGCCTGATCGGCTGGTCGCTGACCTCGCTGTACAGCCGCGTGTTTTCCAGCCAGCTCGACACGCGCAGCATTCCGTTGACCAGCGGCGGCAGCCTCGCGGTGTATTTGGTCTTCGCGGTCATCTTGATCAACACGCCGCTGGCGCACGCCGGGCTGGCGTTGGCCACGAGCATCGGTTTTCTGTTCAACATGGTCTGGCGGCATGTGATCATCAGCCGCCGCCTCGCCGCCGACGGCGCGCCGCTGCCGCTGGCCGACCTGACGCCGACAGTGCTGAAAACGCTGGTCGCCAGCACAGTGATGATTCTGGTCGTGCTGCTGGTTTACGTCGATCCCGGTTCCGGACGCGGTCTGCTGGTCAACCTCTGGGCGTTGGCGTTGCCCGCCGGCGCGGGCCTGTTCGCCTTTTTGTTGCTCTCGTATCTGCTGCGCACGCGCCCGCTGATCGACCTGCTCAACCACTACGCCGGTCGCCTGGGCCTCGGCGCTCCCTTCGGTCGCGACCCGATCCGCTACCGCAACGGCAGCGGCAACCTGCGTACGCTGGCCGCCGGGGCGGTGTTGAGCGAAGCGCAGTCGCGCAAACTCAACGACGACGAACAGACGATCGTGCGCGAGCGGATGGAGATCTGGCTGCATCACGACGATTGGTGGTTCCGCAACATCGGCATCAAGTTGATCGGCGCGCTCAAACTGACCGACAAGATCGACGTGCTGATCGAAGCGATCACCGCCGAAACCGAGCCGAGTTGGTGGCGCAGTCGCCTGCTCGGCAGCCGCCGCGAAGTGGGCTTTATCCGCCGCAACGCGATCCATGCCCTGCGCGCTCTCGGCGTTTGCGACGACCGCGTGCGCACCGCGCTGATCGCCGCTCTGGACGATCCGTATTACGAAGCGCGCCAGGCGGCGTTGCAGGCCGTGCTGGCCTTCGCCGATGCCTGCCGCACCGACGCGGCCCTGGTCGCCGCGGTGCAGGCGCGAATGTTCGACCGCCACTTCGAAGTGGTGCCGATCGCCGCACGGACCTACGCCGAAGTGGCGACGACGCCGGAAGCGTTCGAAGTGGTGCGCGGCTTGCTCGACGATCCGCGCTGGCCGGTGCGGGCCGCCGCCGCGCGGGCCTGCCGCCGGTTGTTCGACCGCGGCGTCATGACCGACGCGGCCGCCTTGCGCGAGGCGCTGTCGCGTACGATGCTGGCCGGGGAGGAAGTCGAGCCCGAGTCGCCGCTGAAGGTCGCGCTCAAAGAAGCGAGCGAGGACCTGCCCGGGAAGGAGTCGTAACATGTTGCACCTGATCTACCGCCACGCGGTGGCCGCCGACGCGGTGAGCACGATGGTCAACCTGTTCGGCTACATCACTTTCCGCGCCGGGTTGGCGGCGGTGGCCGGCATTCTGCTGACGCTGTTTTTCGGCGGGCCGATGATCCGCCTGCTGCATCGCGCCGGTATTCACGACACCCCGCGCGACTACGGCGTAATGCGCACCACCGACAAACGCGGTACGCCGCAGATGGGTGGGCTGATCTTCGCCATCGTCACGCTTTTGGTCGCGCTGCTGACATGTGACTTGTACAACCGCTTCGTGCAAATGCTCGTGCTGGCGCTTGTCTGGTTCACCACCCTCGGCGCGGTCGACGACTATTTGAAAATCAAGGTGCGCAAAGACGCCGACCTCGGCCTCAGCCGCAGCGAGAAGCTGCTGTACCAAAGCGTGTTCGCCCTGTTGCTGGCGCTGGTTTGTTTCATTCCGGCCATTTCGCCGCACGAGCGGCACCTGATCGGTCGCATCGCCATTCCTTTCATCAAAGGGACGATTCCGCTTTCGATTCTGTACATCCCCTGGGTCGTGCTGGTCGTGCTGGGCATCAGCAACGCGATCAACCTCACCGACGGAATGGACGGGCTGGCCACCGGTCCGGCGATCATGACCGCGGGCGTCTACGCGGTTTACGCGTACATCCTTTCACACGCGCGCATCAGCGACTACCTGTTGTTCGACCAGGTCAAAGGCGCGGGGGAGGTGGCCGTTTTTCTCGCCGCGCTGTTCGGTTCGCTGGTCGGTTTCCTTTGGTACAACAGCTACCCGGCAACCGTCTTCATGGGCGACACCGGCTCGCTGGCGATCGGCGGCGTGTTGGCCACGGCGGCGGTGCTGATCAAACAGGAACTGCTGTTTCTGCTGGCGGGCTTTTTGTTCTGCGCCGAGTTTGCCAGTTCGGCGATTCAAGATCGCCTCGGCGTCAACCGGGGCGGATTGGGCCTGCGCATCTTTTCTCGCGCGCCGCTGCACGACGCCGTCCGCCTGCGCGGTCTGGCCGAACCGAAGGTGGTGGTGCGCCTGTGGATCATCGCGGGCATCGCCGCTTTCGTCGCTTTACTTGCGTTAAAACTCCGCTAAGTTTCTTGCACGGTCTGGCCCGTTGCCCAAGCCTCGTGTTATCCTTTATTTCCGTTGAGGATCGTTCGACAAAGGGGTTCGGTGATGAAACGACTTCCCGTTTGGTTGTTGGTTTTTTGTCTTGGTTTGACGTTGGCCTTTTGCGCCGGCTGCGGCGACGATGACGACGATGATAACGACGACACGGTCGACGACGACGACACCGTCGACGACGATGACGTCACGCCCGACGACGATACAACCGATGACGACACGGTCGACGACGACTCATACGACGACGACACCGGCGACGACGATGTTGCCGAACCGATGATTCCCGCCAACGTCGTCTACGAAGTGACCGGCACCGACTCGCGCTTCGGCGATTACAGCGGGCGGGTTGAGATCCGCGACGATGACGGACCGAGCTTCATCCGCGCGATCGCCTATGACGATCTGACCTTCGCCGACCCGCGGCTGGCAATCGACTACGAGGTGCACAGCGTCTGGACCGGCGAGGTCAACCGCGTAAACGGCCTGGTCGACGCGAGTTTGCAGGTGGCCGATTTCATCACGGCATACGGCAGCCTGACGCGCGGCGCCGACGCGCGCATCCCCGTGCTCGTGCGGGGCAGGGCGACTCCCGCCGACCGTGACGGATTCGCCGTCGACTTCAACAATCTGCCCGACGGTACCGGCCGCGACTTCACTGCGACCGAAACCTGGACGTACCTCGAAGAATCCGACGACGTTGCGATTTTCGTCAACCGGGACAAATGGGTTGTCAGTCACGAACCGATGCCCGACTGGCTGCACAACCTGGTCTTTATCTTTTTGCACACCTACCACGAGTTGGCGTTTTACGACGATTACCGCGAACGCGACGAATTCAAATCAGGCTTACACTACTTCCCGCATTTCCGCACCGACTTCAAATGGTACCGGGCCAACCCCGGCGCGATTCGCGTCGTCAACCACTGGATCGACGAAATCAGCATGGCCGAGGCGATGCTGCGCGCTCGCGGCTATGCGCCGACGCTGGCGGAAAAGGCGGCCATGTTCGACGAGGAAATGCCGGAGTTGTTTCTCAACGAGATCGGCTTCGTCAGCGAGGCGTTGATCGGCTCCGCTCCGCTGGAACAGACCGAGTCGTACGACGGCCTGTTGTGGAACGGCTGCTACCTGGGCAGCCAGGTTTTCCGCTACCTCGAAACCGGCGAGCAGGACGCGTTGGACAACTGGCTGACGATTCTCGACGCGCAGTTTCTCGCACACGATATCCCGCAGGATCCGACCACCTTCGCGCGCACCGTGCGGATGCACATCGCCGGCGAGGCAAGCGACGGGTGGGCGCAAGGTGACCCGCCCTACGAAGCCTACGATTGGCGCGACCCGGCCAACAACGACATGATTCAGGGTTTGTTCTACGCCTATGCGTTGTCGTGGATCTACCTTCCCGAAGACGCTGCCTACGACGATTACCGCGCGGGCATCGCCGAGCGCAGTGCGCGGCTGGCCGATTCGTGCGGCGTTGCGCTCGACGGCGAGTTCAACGAGATCAAAGCCCACTGGCTGGCCTGGATGACTACCGGCGAGCAAACGTACTACGACCGATACCGCGAGTTGTGGAACGACATTCTGTGGCGCACCTGGATCGGTATGGGCAACGGCATGCTTTACCTCTGGGGCGTATCGGATTGGTCGGGCCAGCACCTGGACACCATCGGGCAACTGGTGATGTGGTTTCTGGCCGAGCACACCGGCGACGGGTCGATCGAGACGATCAACCTCGGGCTGATCAACGGGATGCGCCTCAACGGCGTGACGCGTCAGACGCTGTGGCCGATCGCTGCGTATGCGCTGACCGATCCGCCCGTCGAGCTTGACGAGGTTGTCGAGGAAGCGATCTGGACTTTGCGTGAGATGCCGTTTCCCAAGCAGCGGATCGAAGTCGATCAACGCATCGACGAACACTGGTGTGCTTCGCCGTTGCCGTCGTTGTTCTGGAAGCTCGACTATTTCCAGGGCGGCCGGCATCAGGGCATTTACGCCCCGCCGTTTTTCGAGCGCGAGGTGGCGACCAACTACTTCGTCGCCGGGCCGTTCCAATACCGCGGCGGCGGCTCGGACTGGACCGACGGCGGCGGCGCCGACTATCTGCACGCCTACTGGATGGGCCGCTACTTCGGCGTCATCGACGAAGGCATGTAGCACGATCTTTTTGACAATCGCCGCGAAACGGAATACACAAAGGAATCTTCGTTAAAAAACGGGAATTTTCTCCACCAATAGAACTGTGACTCTATGGGACAGGAGAGTATATGGGATTCAAAACGGCAGTCGGTCGACTGTTTGTAATTTTAAACAGTATAAACACGATCATCAATATCGTGCTGATGGTGTTCAAGCAAAGCACCTGGCAATGGAATGTTTTCCTTATTCTCGCCGTGCTTATTATTTCCTGGCTGAGCTTTACGATTTGGAACCGGTTGAGCGACAAAGCTTTTTTCCAGCCGGTGAAATTTGGGGAGGCCAATCAGGGCCAAGTCCGAAAGGCAGCTCTCGGTATTATTTCTTTCCAAAAAGCACAACCGTTTTTCGTGCACGCCGCGCCGGTTTGCGATGAAGTGTTTACCGCTTACGAACGGTTATGGAATTCTGGTTTTGTGCATATCGCCGGTGGCCCCGGCGAGGGCAAGAGTATGTTGGCATTGCACGTAGCCAATAAGTCGAACCAAGAAAGACACGTGCCCGTGTATCAACTGGATACCGATGTGTTGAAAGGCGGCTTCGATTCGGCGACGAAAGAAAAACTGTTGCAAGAGTTGCGGCAACTACCCAGCCGCGAGCGACTTGTATCCCGGCCTTCGGAAAAAATCATCATCGTCGATGATGCACACACCATTGCCAACAACCGCGACTTGCGCAAAGCATTGAAAGCCGAGGTACGCGATGGCCATGGACGGATCATCTGGTTGGAAACCGAATATTACGAGGAAAAAACAAAAAAAACCGAAACCGATGAATCAACCTACGCACCAATTCGCATTAACTTCAGGCGTTTTTACCACAAGCTGAAAGACGAATTCTACGAAAGCGAAGCGCCTGTTTTAATGCAGACGCTGGCCGATAAATTGCACGGATTATCCTCGGCGAAAAACGCAGTCGAGAAAAAAAAGCGCATTCGCGATCCCTGGTGGTTTGCGCTAGTCGCCTCGCAGGGCGATCAATGGGTGGCGAAACAGATCGACGATTTGAGTCCGCCGGACAAGTTGGTGTTGTTTTTGATTTGCGCCTACATCGTTGTCAGCGGCGAGGCTGAACTGAGTGTTAAGCAACTGCTTGAGTTTTTGGACGAGGCAGAAAAAAAATTCGCCTGGTTGCGACAATACAAACCGAAGTGGGACGCGTTCAAGTCGTTGCGGTTGCTGCAGGGCGAAAAACGCGTGACTTCCGAGCGGCGCATTGCTTTTATTCGCGCCTACAATAAAAGCGCTAACGACAAGGGTTACATCGCCGCCCTGCACTACAATATTGCCAGGCTATGCATCAGCAAGTGTTTGGAAGACGACGGTTACCGCGACGACCTGCTGAATTCGTTGCAGGCGTTGTTAATCGACGACTATGTAAAATGTGCTTACCTGTCGATATTACGTCGCGATCTTGGTAGATACGCGGAACAGTTCGACCGCGACAATGAAGCGTGGCTGGTCGGCTTTTTCAATCATCCCGTTTTGGACAAACTCTTAGCCTACCAACTGGTTTTGGATGGGATTCGACGCGACTCAACGGGGACCTTCAATCGCATCGTGATGGCGTTGGATTACGCCAGTATTGCCGAAAGTCTGTCCCGGGCGGATGTGTCGAAGTTCACCGCATTGGCCAATTTCTTTCACGCTTTGCGCGGATCGAAGCAAAAACTGATCGATCTGTTGTTGCCGCAGCGCGGGCCATTGATAAAAAAAGCCAACGCGGTGGATGTGTTTCAGTTCACGCAGGTCGGCAATTTGATTCGCGCCTTCGGCTCCCACCGCGGCAAGCTCATCGACGATTTGGATCTGGAAGCATTTGCTGCGCGCGCGAAAGAAGCCGAGATTGAAAATTTTCATCACGTCGCGGCGTTGTTGCGCGCTTTGGGTGAAGAGAAAAATAGATTTCTTGCTTTCTGGCATCAAAGCGACTGGGAACGTTTTGCCGAACGCGGGGCCGCAGCGCCAATTCGTCACTTCAACAAACTGGCTGTGCTGTTGCGCAGTTTGGAAGAAAAGAAAGATCTGCTGCTGGCGCATTTCGGAAAAGAGGATTGGAAAAACCTGGCCGACCAGGTCCGCAACGACCAAGGAAACTTCGATATGTTTTCCTTTTTGTTGCAGTCGTTGGATTACAAAGCGGAAATGATTCTCAATGAATTCGACGAAAACGACTGGCGAGCATTGGCCGGGAAAATCACTCAGGTCAAAGTCGGACAATTTAACCAGGTCGTTACGTTGCTGCGCAGCTTGCGTCAGAGCCAGCAAAAAGTGTTCATTCATCTTCAGCCTGAAGACTGGAAGGCGTTGGCTGAAAAAACATCCGTACTGGAACCTGGCGATATGCAACAAGTCGCACAACTTCTGGAAGCAATCGGCGACCAGAAAGCCAAGGCGGACTATGTCGAGAATCTGAACCTGGCGAAATTGGCCAAAACGGTTTACCTGCTTGACCGCTTCGAGCACGTGCAACAATTGTCGATGCTGCTCAGCGCGTTGCCCGAACGGGAGAAGCTGGTCAAAATGATCAGTGCCAAACAGGATCTGATGGCGCGCATGGGCGCGTTGATTTCCCAGTACATGTCTTTTCAGAATTCGATTATCCAAAAGCTGTTGTTCTGTTTTAACGAAGATCGCCCTTTGCTGACGCAACATTTCGATTGCCGGCAGATGATCGATAAAATCTATTCGTCGCCGCCGGACAAATTACGTTTTCTTTCCGGCTTCATCACCTACCTCGACGAAGAATGCCGCAAAAAATTCCGTGATGGGGTGGACTGGTTGACGTTATTGCGCAAGTTGCCAGCTGAGAGAAATTACTTGTTGACCGCCGGCCAGTGTCTGCTCAACATCGCTGCCATCGCCAATGGTGACACTACTGACACAAACATGCAGGCAGCCGACGAGTACCTGATCTCGCAGGAAGAATTATGGCGGGGTCAAATTCAGGCAGCGTACGAATTCGCCATCCGGTTCCCGCCGATGTACAACCACGTCGCCAAATTCTTGCTCGGTTGTCACAGCGTCAATCCGAAGCTGGCCAAACGATTATTCCGTCGTACGTTCAGCGAACTACTCGTCGATTTCTGGGCCGGGCCGCAGAATCACATTTACATCGGGCACCTGATCAATTCTTTAAACGCGGTCGACCCGCCCCTCACCGAAGAGTTCCTCAGCCGTCTGAACGTGCGCACGGAAATCGCCCATTCAATCAACGAACACGAAGAATTCTGGCGCCTCAAGCCAAGTGGCCTGCGACATTTGATCAAGAGGATTCACCACGCTGCGCCGGATGTGTGGGGCGACATGCAGGCCAACCAGATCAAAGTCGACCTGACCGATCTCGAGCTCGAAGAACTGTTCCGCGAAGATGTCGACGAAGAAGAACTGCCTGACGAAGACGAGATGCCGGAAGAGGAAGAAGAATAAATTCCACCACCCGCCCGCCTTGAACGATTGCGCCGGAAAGTGTAAACAAGACCGACTGTTTGCCGACGAGGAGCCGAGCGTGATGGTCCGGACGATTCCCGGTTTGTTACTGTTGTTGTTGATTGTGCCCGCCCTGGCGCTGCCGCCGAGCGCGGCTTTGGCCGGCGACGAAACGTATATGGTAACCGCCGAAAAGTTGAACATGCGCAAAGGGCCGGGGGGCAGCTACGATATCATCAAAGTGCTGCACGAAGGCGATGCCGTCGTTCTGATCGGCTCGCAGGCCGGGTGGTATCAGATCCGCACCACCGAGGGCGCGCTAGGCTGGGTTAAGTCGCGGCATCTCAGCCCGCTGGGCAGCGTAACGACGCAGTCGAAAAAGAAGAAGAAAGCCAAGCAGAAATCTAAAAAGAAAAAGAAGAAAAGAAACCGCAACGTCGCTTACAACCCAAGCCGTGCGGTGGTATTGAAAGCGGGCGCGGCGATGCCGTTTTTGGCGGCTCTGACGCCGATGGTGGAAGCCGAATTGTGGTATCGCGTACGTCATAAAAAGCACAACGATTTCTATTTCACCGGCGCGCTCGGCTATTCCTACATGGAAGCCAACGCCGCGTTCGGCGGCGAACCCGACCTGCGCGGTCATTGGTTGCCGCTGACGGCCGGCGGCGCGGTGACGTTCAACTACTGGAGCGAGGCGGTACCCTATGTCGGCGCGGGCCTCAGCTTGAACTACTACAATTTTTCCGCGCAGGAAGACGAGATCGACCTGGACATCGAGGACGAAGACGTGCACGGAGTCGGCCTGGGCGGTCGCGGTTCGTTCGGCGTGCAGGTGCCGTTGCATCCGGGCGCGGTGGTGGTGGAAGACCAATTGCATCTGAATCAGGTGGAAGACGGTACCGAACTGAGCAACGTTATTTTCCTCGGTTACCGTTTGGTGTTCTAGGAGAAACGGAATGAAACTTCGCCTGCTGCTTGTACTGTTGTCGGTTGCGCTGCTTGCCGGCTGTTGGATGGATCTGGGCGACGACGACGATGATGACGACGACAACGATGGCCCGGCGCTCGACTGCAATGCCACCGATTGCGATAACATCGGCAGCCTCGACGATTGCGAGCAATATGAGGACGACGCCGACGTTTATCAGGCTTGCATCTATTGCCTCGGCACAATGACTGAGCGGCAGATCGGCCAATGTATGCTCGATTACCGCCACGATGCCTCCGGCACCGATCTGGAACAAGCCTGTGCCGAGCAGGTCGAGCAGGAGTGCTCCATCGAGCATTAACCGCGCTTACCTTATTGATTTTACAAGAAAAAAACTTTTGCTTGCGCGCCGGTGTCCAACCGGTAGACAATATGAAGGCGGCCGAAGTTCGCCGCGCAGGAGGTAGAAAATGAAACGTACGAGCAAAACGGCCCTCGGCGGCAGCCTGGGTTTTTTAGGCGGTATTCTGGTTGAACACGGCATTCAGACGGTGTTTGGCGTCGATTTCATCGACGGCGTCTGCGAAATCGCCGGCACGGTGCTGGGCATGACGATGGTCAACCGCGACCTGATCGAAGCGGCTTACGAAGCGATTCAACGCGAAACCGGCAAAGAACCGGCGATGATCAGCAAAGACGAATGGGAAAAGTTCAAAAAGGAAAATCCCAACACGGCCAAATACCTGGAAAAAGCTCTGCAAATCTGATATCCGCTCAATTGTTCGGAGAGATTACAGGCCGCTTTTTTTGATCAGTTCTTCGCCGGCGGCTTGCGAGATGGAGCGTTCCTTGTCGATCAGCTTGCGCATCTTGGCCGGGCCGACGAGGTTGATCACCGCCGTTTCCAGCGCTTTGATATCTTCGAACCAATTGTTGGTCCAGGCCAGTTCGTCGGTCAACTCTTCGATGTTTTCGTTGATTTTTGCCAGCGCCTGCAACATTTCGCGGCTTTGCGTTGCGCCGCTGCCGGCGACGGCTTGCTGCATGGTGTAAGCGGCTTCTCGGATTGAGTTGCTCAGTTCTTCCACGCGCCCGGCGGTGTGCCCGGCCGTGTTGAACAATTGTTTTTGTGCTTCGGCCAACTGGTCGACGTTGGTTGTCAGTTTGGTCAGCAACTCGCCGAACGTCTGGTTGGTTTTGTTTTCCGATTCCTCGATGCGCGTGCGTACGTTGGCGAAGTTGGCCAGTACCAGGTTCTCCAGTTGCTTGGCGCGCTTTTGCCGCAACAAGACAAACAACAACATCAGAGTGAGCACAAGCAGCCAGGACATTAAAATCAGCAGTTGGTAGGGCTGAAGCTTCTCTACGATTGCTTGAACGAATTCCATACCAAACCCCGCGTAACGTCGGTTAGTGACCGAGGAGCCTTTCCAGGAAGGACTTTTTCTTGGTCTTTTTCTGCTCCTCGAGTTTAATCAGCCGCAATTCGCGCAGTGCCTCGATGCAGTTGGGGTTGCAAATCAGGGCTTTCTCGTACTGCTTCTCGGCGAATTCCTTTAGACCCTGCTTTTTGTAAATCGAACCGAGGAACAAGTAAGCCCGCTCGGCCCGCGGATTGATCTGAATCGCGCGGTTGAGCGCTTCGCGGCCGTTGAACTGCAGATCGGCCGGCGAATCGGGGAACAGCTTCTGATCCTCGTCGGTGATGTCGGTTTCGTATGGAATGTTGTACATCGCCCAGCCGTAGTAGCTGACGTACTCGGCTTCGTTGGGGCTGATTTCGATCGCGTTTTTAAATTCGTGCGCGGCGCGGGCGTAACGCTTTTCCTTCAGGTATTGCTTACCGTTTTGGAAGTGCTGTTCGGCGATGATGATCTTTTTCACGCCCTCGATGCGCGTGTCGGTTTTGGGTCCTTCTTCGTCGCCTTCGACGGTCTTTTTGTAGTTGGTGATTTTTTCCTGGGTGTTGAGCGCTTCGTAGGCTTTGGCGGCGAGGCGGAAGATTTCTTCGACCTGTGCTTTGACTTCGGGACTGGCTTTGCCGAAGTAGCGGTCGGGGTGGAACTCCTTGGCCATGCGGTGGTAGGCGACGCGCACCTCGTGCTCGGTGGGGTTTTCGCCGACGCCGAGCACTTGAAAAAAGTTGCCCTGGGTGACGCGGTTGTAAATGCGCAACACCTTTTTGCGCATTTCTTCTTCCTGGTCGGGTTCGGGCTCTTGTTTCGCCGGTTCTTCGGCGGGAGCTTCCTCGGCTTTGGCTTCGGGTTGCGGCGGCTCGCTCGCGATGTCGGTCGGCAAGGGCGCGGCCGTTTCCGCGGCGGCCGGCTCGAACGGCGCCGGTTCAGGCGGCGCTTCCGGTTCGGCGACGGCGTCTGCCTGTTGCTCGAAACTTTCGACGGCCGGTTCGGGTTGATCGAGCGACTCATCAATCAACTCGATCATCTCGCAGACCACCAGGGTGTACAGCAACTGGTAAGCCCGTTCGGTGTCCAGATCCAACGCGGTGAGCACTTCGTCGACTTGGCGCGTGCCGTCGATTTCCTCGAAGATCGTGCTTTCACGCCGTGTCAATTCCAGGTCCTGAAAACGATAGTGCAGGTTCGTGCCGGGGCGCACGTATTTTTCGCGCCACTCGTCGATAATCGACAACAGGCGATCGAGGTCGTAGTTTTCCTCGACGCCGATGTTGATGACGTTGGCTGTGCTCATGTCGAGGGTGGTGATGTCGCCCTGCACCTCGGCGTTTTCGGTAAACTTGTAAATGCCTTCGCGCCAACCGAAAATCTCGAATAACTTTTCACGCATCTGCAGACGCAGGAACTTGACCAGTTCATGCGGCGTCAACGCATCCATCTCAATCAGAATCGTGCCCTGCAAACGGTTCGAGCTTTTCATCCGCTCGACCGATTCGTCGCGTTGCTCGGGCGATATCTTGCGTTTTTTCACCAGGAAGTTGCCGAAGTATTCGTCTTCCAACGTGGTGCGGACGCTGACCGGGTAGCCGTCTTTGACCGCGATTTCTTTTTCCACGTCGTCGCGGCGCACCAGCAGGTAACCGCTTTTGCCCATGACGTAAACGGCGTGCAGCAATTCGGCGATGCCGATCGAGGTCAGGTCGCCTTCCATGCTGACTTGCGGGGGGGCGGGTTCCTCGGCTTCGGCCGGCGCTTCCACCGGTGCGGCCGGTTCGTCGGGGAGCCCTTCGAAGCCGACGCTACCATCGCCGCCCAGCATCTGCTCGACCCGATCCAACAAACGCGAGAGCTGGAACGGTTTTTCGATGAAGCCGTCGGCGCCGTACTTTTCGCGGGCTTCCTGCTGCATCTTGTAATTTTTGTAAACCGCACTCATCAGAATGATCGGTGTATTTTGTCCGTCTTCGGATTCCTTAAGACGCCGGCAGACTTCCCAGCCGTTCATCTTGGGCAGCAAAATATCCAGCAGCACCAGATCCGGCTTGACCTCGTTGAATTTGGTCAGCGCATCTTCGCCGTTGCGCGAAACGATCGTCTCGTATCCCTTCGAGCTGAAGGAAGCGTGCAAAATCTGCCCGATGTTACGATCGTCATCGACAACCAAAATCCGTTTAGGCATAGACCGGCCCCTTTCGAAAAATTCCCCCCTCGGAACTTAAAATTCGCCCCAATGCACCGCACATAGTATGCAAAACAACAAGCCTTCGCAAGCAGCGATTGGCCTATTTGAACAATTCCGGCAGCGACCGATCGTAAGGCGGACGCGCAATTCCTTTCTCGGTAATAATCGCCTCGACTAACTCCGCCGGCGTTACGTCGAAGGCGGGATTGCGCACCTGGATTCCTTCCGGTGCGATCGCCGTTTGATCAAAGACGTGCGTGACCTCGCGCACCGGCCGTTCTTCGATAGGAATGTGCTCGCCGTCGGGGCATTCCAGATCGATCGTCGACAACGGTGCGGCCACGTAGAAGGGCAGGTTGTGGCGGCGGCAGAGCACGGCGACCATATAGGTGCCGATCTTGTTGGCGACGTCGCCGTTGGCCGCGATGCGGTCCGCCCCGGTGACGGCCAGGTCGATCTCGCCGTGGGCCATCAGGTGCCCGGCCATATTGTCCGAAATCAACGTCACCGGAATGCCGTCGGCGTGAAGCTCCCAGGCGGTCAGACGCGCGCCCTGCAGAAACGGCCGCGTTTCGTCGGCGTAAACCATCGCCACTTTGCCCTGTTCGTGCGCCGCTCGGATCACGCCCAGCGCCGTGCCGTAGCCGCCGGTGGCCAACGCGCCCGCGTTGCAATGGGTGAGAATGCGGCTGCCGGGCTGAACCAGTTCGGCCCCGTTTGCGCCCATCTGTTTGCACGAGTCGACGTCTTCGCGCCAGATCGCTTCGGCCTCGGCCAGCAGCGCTGCCCGCAACGCTTCAACGCCTTCCGCGCGTTTGGCGGAAAACAGACGCTGCATTCGCTTGACCGCCCAACCCAGATTGACCGCCGTCGGCCGCGCCTGGAAAAACAGATCGCACAACTCGTTCCAACGCTCGTCGAGCTTGTCGTCCGGCGCCTGGATCGCGCCCAGCGCCAACCCGTAAGCGGCGGTATCGCCGATGGCCGGCGCGCCGCGCACGACCATGTCGGTAATCGCCTGCGCCACCTGTTCGGGCGTGGTCAGACGCAGGTAAGTTTCCTCGGTAGGCAGCTTGCGCTGGTCGATCAGCACGACCGCGTTGTCTTCCCATTTGACGGTGTCAAAACCCATCGGGCGCTCCTCGGAAAGAGTGGAAACTGGATTAAAAGCTACCGGCGGCGAATGTCAAGGCATGCGCAGCCGTCGCAGCGGCGCGAGCAGCACAGCCAGCAGGTAGAGATAACCGGCCAACGCGGCCGCGGCAAAGGCGACCAGCGTGCGCGCCGGGAAGTGGCGGCGTTCGGGAACCACCGGCGGTTCGTAGATGATGGCGGCTGGTTCGTTCAACTCGGTGCGCAATCGCCACTTGGCATGCAGCGGCGCCAGGTGGGTGAAAGTGGCGTCGAGCAAATTTTGCGAGCGGGCCAGCCGACGGTCGGCCGTGCGAATCTCCGGCAGGCGATCGAGCGCGGGCAGATAAGGCGCCGCGCCGCCGTCCAGGTGTTTGGAGGCCTGGTTCAGCGCGGCAATCTGCGCGGCGAGCAAACGCATGCGCGGATGTGATGGGCCGGCGTAAGTCGCCAGCACGGCCCGCTCGATTTGTTTTTCCAATCGTCTCGTCCAGACGTCGCCGCGTAATCCGATGGCAACGCGAGCTTGATATTCGGTATCGACCAATTCGTTTTTTTGGCGGAACATCGCCAGTTCGTTTTCGCTTGTTTGCAGCCGGTTACTCAACGACGACATCTCGGCGTCGAGCGCTTTCTTTTTTGCGGCCGAATATTCGCGAAGACCGGCAGAGGCCAGGCGGTCGCCGTGTCGCATCACCGCAGCGGCAAGGGCGGCGGCGGTTTGCGGATCGCTCCACTGCGCGGTCACCCGCAGGCGACCCGTGCGGCGGAAAAAGTCAACGTACACGTGTTTACGCCAGGCGCGTTCGTACACCATCGACGGCGTCGGCGGCGTCTTGCGCCATTGCTCCGCTTGCGCGTCCCACCGCTCCGGAAACAGCGCGGGCAATAGATTCAACTCGGCGAAGGCCGCATGAATCGCACGCTTGCTTTGCAGGGCAAACAACACGCGCAGGGTCTCCTTGCCGCCGGGCGGACCGGGATGATCGGCCAGCGCGGCGGCGAAAGGATCGTTCGCGCCGAACGCGTTGATCTCCGGCGGCGGATCGGCATAGACCATCATGCTGCCCGAGGCCCGCCATTGCTGTGGCAACAGCCAGGCAACGCCGTAAGCGACAATCGCCGTACCGAAGCCGGCCAGCAACAGCTTGCGCCAATGAGGCAACACCCGCGCCGTCACCTGTGCCGCCGAAATCATCGCCGGTCGCCGTTCGGCTTGCGCGTGCAACCGCAACGTCTGCACCAGCGCCATCGCCGTGAAGGCCAGCAGGTTGGTCGGGTAGTTGTGGTAGGTGATGCCGAACATGGCAGTGAGGGCATAGGCCAGTTGAATCGCCAGCAACGTCGCCGCCAATTTACCGACGACCGCGCCGCGGTGCTTTCGAGCCAGTTTCCAAGCGAGAGTGATGTGCCAACCCACCAGAATCACAAGGAAAAGTGCGCCGACCGCGCCCAGATCGGCCAATTGCAGCAGGTAGCTGTTGTGGCTGGACAATGCCCCGGCGGCTTTGAAGTCGAGGGCCACCTGCCCGACACGCCCCGGCCCGATGCCCCACAGCGCCTGCACCGGCCCGGCGAAAACCAAAGACAGCACCTCGCGCCATTCGGCAAAGCGTCCGACATTGCGGTAGTCGGTGATATCGACGATCGAGGCCAGGCGGTCGAAAATGCCCGCCGGCAGGAAGGGAATCATCGCCAGGGCCGCGAGAAAACCCAGCCCGAACCATAACTTACGACGCCGGTCGAACCACGCCAGCACGGCCAGCCCGACCGCCATCGCCACCCATGAGCGTCGCGAAAGGGTCAGGCCGGTTTGTAAAAAAGCCGCCGCCGCCAGTGTCAGCCAGGCCAGCTTCGTCCGGCGCCTGGCGCTCGACCACGCCAGCCCGACCGTGCCCAGCACCACCGGCATCAGAAACAGGGCCAGGTGGTTGGCGTTGGTCTCGCCGCCGAAGCTCAGCCGCGCGCCTTCCCAGGTGTCGGCCTGCCCGTAAAAGGCCAGAATGCCGCCGGTGGCGACCTTGGCCACGGCGAAAACCATCACCGGCAGCGCCAGCAGCGCCCAGACGACCATCAGCAGCCGCACGTCGCGCAGATTTTGCGCCGCCGCCCGCACCAGCAGGAAAAAGATCCCGAATTCCACGTAGATACGCCACGACCAGAAACCCGGCCACAGCGCCGTCGGATTGACGATGTGAATCAGGATCCAACCGAAATAGGCGAAAAACAGCCAGTTGACCGGATCGTTATGGATGATCGACTCGCGGCGCAGCGCCGCCCGCCCGGCGATCAGGCCGAACACGGCGATGTGCATCAGGTCTTTGATCATGCCGACGGTGTTGAATGCCCCGCCGACGTCGCTGCCCAGCGCGAACTCTTCGAGAAAATAGGAGAAAGGCACGTAGACCAGCGCCGCCGCCAGCAGCCACACCGGCCGCGCGCGCCACAGCAGCGCAACGGCGATCAGCCCCGGCGCGACGGCCAGCGCCGCCGGGCCGAGCCACAGCACCGCCACACCGCCCGACAGCACGAGCAGCGCGACCGCCCACATCGCCTTATGCGACGGAGCCGCGGGTATAGAAACGGCGTAGTTCACCAGGCCTCCATTGTTATTGATCGAAAACCGCTCCAAACAGGTAAAGCATATTTCGCCCTGTGGCGCGGGCGGCGCGGCTCGGTTACAATGCCCTGGCGATTGCGAAGGGAAAAGCGATGAAAAAGCTGTTTTTATTGATCTTGTTGGTTGTTTTCTGCCTGGCCGTCGGTGTGTCTTGCGGAGACGACGATGATGACGACAACGACGATGCCACGCCCGACGATGATGACGACGACGCCACACCCGATGACGACGATGCCACGCCGGACGACGACGACGCCACGCCGGACGACGATGACGCCACGCCGGACGACGACACGGTCGATGACGACACGGTTGATGACGACACGGTCGACGACGACACCGTTGATGACGACACCGGCGACGACGACACCGCGCCCTACTGGGCGGACGGCGAAGACCTCGGGGCGGTCGCGCCGGAAGTTTACCGGCCGATCGTCGATCAGGGCCTGAGCGCCTGGGAATGGGATGCGGGCATGACCGCGGTCGAAGCGCTGCTGCAGTCGGACAGCATCATGTGGGTCGCCACGCTCGACGCCGACACCGGGTTGTATTACCTGTGGCACCAGGACGGCGAACTGACCTTCTCGCGCACGATCGGCGACGACGGGTTGGAGTTCACCATCGAAAGCCAGATCGGCCCCGATCCGTTCCCCAGCCAGGATCCCATGCTTGCCGCCGGGTACGACGCCGAAATAGCCCTGCTGGAAAATCCCGAAGGCATTCAGATGACCGAGCACGGTTACGAAACCGACGACCCGCGCGTCGGCTGGATCCCGCTCGACCAATACAGCTACCCGGACGCTCTCAAGCGCATCGCGCAGATATTCGACAGCCCCAACGGGCCGGACATCGCTTTGGACGAATACCCCTGGCACGGCGGCGGCACGGGCACCCACGGCAACCTGGGCGTGATGCAAAGCCGTGCGACATTGCTGCTGGCCGGAGCGGGCATTACTCCGGGCGAGGTGATCGTCGACGCGGCGAGCCTGGCCGACGTGGCCCCGACGACGATGGCGCTGCTGGGCGCCGACCCGGTCGAGGGCGTCGACGCGCGCGGGCATCGCGTCACCAACAACATGCTGTTGTGGCAAGACGGGCGCGTGCTGGTCGAGGCGATGACCGACCCCAGCGTACAAGGGCTGGCCGAGCAGGTGGTCGTGCTGTTGTTCGACGGCCTGGCGCCCAACGAGTTGTATTACCACTACGAGAACCAGGGCGGCGCCGGTTGGGATCTGCCCAACTTTTTCGAGTTGATCGACAACGGCACGTTCTACCAGGGCGGCGCGGTCGTCGGTTGGCCGAGCGTATCGTGGCCGGGGCATACGATGATGGGCGGCGGCGTCTACCAGGGCCGCCACGGCGTTCTGGTCAACGACAACTGGGATCGCGAAACCGGTTTTCTGCTGTCGTTCAACTGGTTTTTCGATCACTTCGCGGAAATCCTCGCCGACCCCACCATGGTGTTGGATGTCTACAACATTTTTTATCACGAGGAACGCGAAATCGAGAACATCTTCCAGGCCGCGCACCGCGCCTTCGGCGATTGGGATCTGCTCAAACCCTGGACCTGGAAAAACGCCTACACCGCTTGCGTCAACGAGTTGACCTTCGTCGACGCCGACTACGGCCCCTACGCGCTGTTGGAAATCGCATCGGCGATCTGGCCCGACGCCGCCGAGTTCGACCCGACGGCCTATTACCTGGCCGATTTGCTCGCGCCGATTCAGAGCGCGTTGATTCTGACCGACCCGACCCACGAAGCGCCGAAGGTCTCGCTGATCTCGTTTTACGTCACCGACCACATCGGCGAAGCGCACGGTCCGCACAGCGACTTTCTGCGCGAGGAACTGCTGCTGATGGACCGCTACGTCGGCCAGATCATCGACCAGTACAAAAACGCCGGACTTTATGAAAGCACGGCTTTCATCGTCGTCAGCGACCACGGCATGGAACTGCTCAAGCCGGGCTCGTTCGACCCCTGGGCGCCTTACGTCAACGCCGCCGGCGTTCGCTACCGTACGCAGATGAACGCGCTGATGTACCTGATGGTCATGCGCTTGCTGCCCGACCAGACCGAGTTCGTCGCCGGGCAAGAGGCGACCTTCACCGTCACCGTAACCAACGACGACAACGCCGCCGCCGTCGAAGGCGCGACCCTGACGCTGACCGGCGGCACCTGCCAGCCCTGCCAGGAAACGACCGACGCCAACGGCGAAGCGACCTTCACCGTCACCCCGTCTTCGGGTGAAGATCTCGAACTGACCGGCGAGCATGCCGACTTCACCGCGTCGAGCATGACGCTGACGGTGGTCGATCCGTGAAGTTCATCCTGGCTGAAAGCGCGGGCTTCTGTTTCGGCGTGCGCCGAGCGGTCGACATGGTGTTGTCCGAAAGCACATCCAAGCGCGGGAAAATCTCCACCTACGGCCCGTTGGTGCACAACCCGCAGGTGATCGAGCTGCTCAATCTGCGCGAGGTCATCTGCGCCGACAATCTCGATGAAATCGACGTCGGCATGGCGGTGATCCGCAGCCACGGCGTGCCCCCGCAGGATATCGAAACCCTTTCCGCCCGCGGCTTGAACATCCTCGACGCCACCTGCCCGAAGGTGCGCGCGGTGCAGAAGGTGGTGGAGACCTACGCGAACAAGGGGCGGCGGGTGGTCATCTTCGGCGAGAAAGAACACCCCGAGGTGATCGGGTTGGTCGGTTCGGCGCGGGACAATTGCTGCGACGTGGTGCTCAGCCCCGATGAGTTCGACGCGCTCGATCTGCCCCAGGACGCGCCGCTGACGCTGGTGGCGCAGACCACGGCCAACCGCGGACGCTGGAACGAATTCACCGCCCACGTAAAAGAACATTACCGCGACGTCGAAGTGCGCGAGACGATTTGCTCGGCCACCGAAACGCGGCAGCAGGAAGTGCGCGAATTAGCCGAGAAGGTGCAGGCGATGGTCGTCATCGGCGGGCACAACAGCGGCAACACCAACCGGCTGGCCGCAATCAGCCGCGACCTCGGCCTGCCGACCTGGCACGTCGAAACCACCGCCGAGTTGGAAGGCGTCGACTTTGCGCCTTACGAGTTGGTCGGCGTCACCGCCGGGGCGAGCACGCCGAGTTGGATCATCGACCAGGTGATGACCTACCTGCGCGAGTTGGAAGAAGAACAAACCAAACCCGTCGCCGCCCGCCTGCGCCGGTTGGTCGAGGGGCTGACCAGTTCGCACATCACGACCGGCGTCGCCGCCGGCTCGCTGGCTTACGTCGGCGCGGTGCTGATGGGCGTGAGCTTCCGCCTCGACTTCTTCGCCCTCGTCGCCTGTTACGTGCTCTCGATGCACGTGATCAACCGCTTCACCGAAACCGGCGTCGACAAATTCCGCGACGATCCCAAGCGCCAGGCCTTTTACCGCCGCTATCGCCGCCTGCTGCGTCCGCTTGGCGTCGTCTCCGGGTTGGTCGCGGTGGTCATGGGTTTCAAGCTCGGCGTTATCCCGTTCATCTTTGTGTTGGCCGCGTCGATTATCGGCGTGCTTTACTCGGTGCGGGTGGTGCCGAAAAGCTGGATGCGGTGGCTTGGCTTCCGCCGCTTGAAGGACATCGCCGCCAGCAAGAACTTTTTCGTCGCTTCGGCCTGGGCGCTGGTTTCGATCTTTCCGCTGTTTTTCGTCAACCAGACCGGCCGCATCCGCAACGTAATTTTCGCGTTCATTTTTCTGTTCCTGGTCACCGGCATCCGATCGATCTGGCTGGATTTGGTCGATTTCGCCGCCGACCGCCTCGTCGGGCGCGAAACGGTACCGCTGGCACTGGGGCCGCAACGCACGAGCAAGTTGGTGCAGGGCCTGATCGTCGGCCTGGCCATCGGCCTTTACCTTGCCGCCGCGCTCGGCCTGTTACCCGGCCTGGCCTGGATTCTCGCCACCTGGGCGTTGGCCGAGTTCCTCGCTTTGCGCCTGTTCTACAAGGCCAAGCCGTTGCCCACCTTAAGCCGCGATATGCTGGTCGACCTGCACTTCATTTTCGCGGGTGTGGTTGCGTTTGTCTGGCGGGCGTTGGCGTAAACTCTACAAATTGAAACTGGTGATCAGTTCGCGCACACGGTCGGTGGACGACTTAAGCAGCGCGTCGAATTTGTCCGCCGGCAACTCCAGCTTGTGCAGCGCCGGTTCGCTGAGCAGGTCGACTTCCGGCTCTTCCATGTACGAAGCCATGCCCAGGTAATGGGCCATCAGGTTGGCCACTTCCATCATCATCGCCATTTCCTGGTAGTCGCCGGCTTCGCGGAACTCGTGGTGATAGCGGATGGCGGCGTGCAATTGCTCGGGGAAATTCCACGAGCGGGCGACCAGGCCGCCGACCTGCGCGTGGAAGTCGCGCATCACCTCGTCGATCAACTCTTTGGTGAAGTAAACGCGGTCCTGGTACTTGCGGTGGATCGTTTCCAACGCCGACAGCAGCAGCGGCTTGCCGACGTCGTGCAGCAGGCCGCACATGAAGGCATACTCCGGATCGCTACGCTTGAGCGTCGCCAGTTCGCGGGCAATGTAAGCGGTGGCCAGCGAATGATCCCAAATCATCGTCATCGGCTCATGGAACAGTTTGGAGCGGAAAATGCGCTCGCCCATCGCCACGCCGAACACCAGGTCGCGTAACGTCTGCATGCCGATCGACACGATCGCGCGCTGAATGCTGGTGACCTCGACCCGCCCGGCGTACACCGGGCTGTTGGCGATTTTCAGCAGCTTGGTCGCCAGATGCTGGTCCTGCTCGATGATCTGTACGAAATCCGAAGCCGACGAGCTCGGGGAACTGGTCAGCGACATCACCTGCTGCGCCACGTGGGGCAGCATCGGCACGTCCAGATCGCCCGAGCGCACCTGGCGGCTGATCGTCGTGCGAACCAGTTCGCGCACATCTTCGGTCGTTAAATAGTTGTCCATACTTTGCGCTCCAACCACTTCAACTTGTCGATCGACCGTTGGAGGAACTTGACCAAAAAACTCCAAACAGGCCAATCCTGTCAACCTTGCTTGCCGCCGCCGCCGCTTCTAAACTATCGGTTGAGGCCTTCGGAGTCGAACATTGCAGGAGTTTGCGGATTTCATGAGCCTGCGCGAGTGGGCCGGGCTGACGTTGGTTTTACTGGGCTCGCTGGCGCTGTGGGGCACCGAGGCCCTGTTGCTGCTGCGTGCGGCGCGTCGTTTGTTCGACCCGAAACTGCCGACGCCTTTCACGCAACGCACCCGGGTGATCATTCACCTGCTCTGCGTTGCCTACGCCGTTGCTTTCCTGTATGCGCGTTTCGTCGAACCCGATAAGCTGGTGCTGCGCCGGTTGGAGTTAACCTCGCCCAAGCTTCCGCCGGGCGTTTCTTTGCGCATCGCCCACGCCACCGATTTGCACGCGCAGATCGAGCGACGCGATCACCTGGCCCGCGCGGCCGAGGCGATCGTCGATCTCGAGCCCGATATCGTTTTTCTCACCGGTGATTTCCTGTGCAATTACGGACGCGGCGCGCCGACCGCGCTGCTGGATTTTCTGTTGCGCCTGCCCGACGTGCCCGTCGTCGCCGTGCCGGGCAACTACGGCGGACGTATCCCCGCCGATCCGCTGCTGGAGCAGATCGGCATCGAGATCCTGCACAGCGAGCGCCGACTGCGCACGGTCAACGATGTGAAGCTGGAAATCTACGGCGCCAGCCCGACCCGCCAGATCGACCGCGTCCCCGGACCCGAACATTCGGAACGCCTGAGCATTTTCCTCGAACACTTTCCCGCCTTGCTGCCCGTCGCCGCGCGGGCCGGTTGGGATCTGTACCTGGCCGGGCACACCCACGGCGGCCAGGTGCGCCTGCCCGGTTACGGCGCGGTGGTCACCCTCGACCGTGCGGGCAAACGCTTCGAGTACGGCGGTTATCGCCTGGGCGAAACGGTGGGGATGGTCAGCGCGGGGCTGGGGATGGAATGCCGGGGCGCGCCGCAGGTGCGGTTTTTCTGTCCGCCGGAGATCGTGTTGATTGAAATTCGCAGCGCCTATTCTTCCAAGTAAGAGCCGTGTCGCAGATAGACGTCGACAACGCGCTCGAGGTCGCCGATGCGGACCTTGGCTTTGTGTCGCACGCGGTGGATCGGCACCTGCTCGCTGTCGTCGAGTTTGTCGAGTTCTTCGTCGGTCAGGCCGATTAGGGCCACGCCGGCCACGACCTCGCCGACTTCCTCGCGCACTTCGAAGTTCCAGTCGTCGCCGTCGCGCGTCGCCGTGCGCGCGTGATCCGGCAGCAACGCCGGCGCGAAGGGCACGGGTCGGCCGAGAAGTTGTTCGACGACCTGCGGATCGACGAGGCGATCCCAGACGAAAACAAGCTGCGCGGCGAACAGGTCACTGTTTTCGACGATCATCTCGGGCGGATGAAAAATCGTCAGGCAGTGAGCGGGGAAAAAACGAACGCGGAACATAAACGCCTCGGCCGCGGCGCGATTACTCGATCGACGCCGGTTTGAACATCGCCACGCGCTGTACCTGATAATCGAGCGCGCGCCAGAATTTGAGCGAGTCGGTATTTTTCGGAATCACGTTGACGTGCAGTTCGACCGCGCCGAGGTGCGACAGCAGTGAAGCGGAACGCGCCGCCATTTCGCGGCCGATGCCCCGCCGGCGCCAGGGTTTGATGACGAAAAGGTTTTCAATGACGCCGATGGTCGACTGCGCGAAGGTTTTAGCCGGGCGGGTGAGAAACCCATTGGCGAAGCTGATCAATCGCCGGTCGACTTCGCAAACCATCAGAAACGCGTCGTCGCGCACGATGAAGTCGGCGAACAGTGCGCGCTGCACCTCTTCGGCGTTCGCGCGCAGCCGGTAGCGCGGGTTGTACTCGGCCGACAGATCCATCAACTTGACCCACATCTTCATGATGCGGTCCAAGTCGCGTCGTTGCGCCAAACGAATCGTTACTTTCTTTTTACTCATGCCCAAGGTGTTACCACTAGTCGACCGGGGCCGACAAGCCCGGTCAGCCAAGTTCCCGCCTCCGTCGTTTTTTGCACATTACCCCTTGCGTAGCCGGCCCGGCCTTTTCACAATGGACGATTGAAGCGACCGTCAGTTTCCAACCGCACCGGGAGATGGGTCTTGGCCAGGGCAAAAAAACAACGCAAGCCGTTTTTGAAAAACTGGCGCACCGAGTTGCGCAACTACATCCTGGCCGGGTTGCTGATCATCGTGCCGCTCGGGGTCACCATCTTCGCGCTGCGTTTCATCATCCGGCTGGCCGACAGCACCCTCCGGTTGCTGCCCGAATCCTACCGGCCGGAGACCTACTTGCCGTTCCACGTTCCCGGCCTCGGCATCATCCTCAGTTTCGCGCTGCTGCTGATTATCGGTTTCCTTGTGCGCAACTTCATCGGCCAACGCCTGGTGCGCCTCGGTGAGAAAATCATCGAACACATTCCGTTGGTGCGCTCGATCTACAGCGGGGCCAAGCAACTGACGCTGTCGATCTTCACCGCCAGCGATCAGCAATTCTCGCGCGTGGTCATCATCGAGTACCCGCGCAAGGGGCTGTACTCGCTGGCCTTCGTCACGTCGCAGAACACCGGTCACCTGCGCTGGCTGATCGGCAAGCCCTGCATTTCGGTGTTCGTGCCGACCACGCCCAACCCGACCTCGGGCTATTACCTGATCGTGCCTCTGAGCGAGGTCGTCGACACCGACCTTACCGTGGAAGAAGCGTTCCGCATCATCATCTCGGCCGGGATGTCGCCGCCGGTGCGCAACGCCAAAGCGCCTGCCGAAACCGCCGGCGAGGATTAATCGCCGATGCGTCGCGAGTTGCTGATCGTCGTCGTCGTTATTTTTTTCATCGCCTGGTTCGCCGGGAGTCGTCTACCGCAACTGGCGGCGATCGTGCTCAACGCCGCCGTGTTGATTCATTTCGAACTGGCGACGCTGCGCCGTCTCATCCTCACCATTTCCGCCACGCTGCGCGATGACCGCCCGCCGCGGGTTGCGCCCGACGCCTGGCCGAAACTGACTGTGCTCGTGCCCTGCCGCAACGAAGAGGCCGTGCTGCCCGACACGCTGTCGGCCTGGGAGGCGGTCGAATATCCGCGCGCGCGGTTGCAGGTGATTTTCATCGACGACGCCAGCGACGACGGCACCGGTGAGTTGCTGTCATCGTTCGCCCGCCAGTGGCCGTGGGCACAGGTGTTGCGGTTGGATGCGCCGTCGGGCGCCAAGGGTGCGGCGCTGCATGCCGGTTTGGATGCGGCCGCGCCTTCCGAAGCGGTGGCGGTGTTCGACGCCGATGCGCGCCCGCGCCCCGAATGTCTGCAATGGCTGGCCGCGCACCTGGGCAATCCCGCTGCGGCGGCGGTCGCCGGGCGGATGATCCCCGACGACCATCGCGGCGCGGCAGCGGTGTACAGCGCGCTGGAAAGCTCGGTGCACCAGCGCATCACACTGACCGGCGCGTCGCGGATCGGGGCGACGGTGCCGTTGCTCGGCTCGGCCTACCTGGTGCGTCGCCCGCTGCTGGACGCGCTCGGCTTTTCGCCCGATCACCGGCTGGAAGACATCGACCTCTCGGTGCGCCTGCTCGAACGCAACTTCCGCATCATCTTCGAGCCGCTGGCCATCTGCGACCACCGCCCGCCGGCGAACGTCGGCGCGTTGATGCGTCAGCGCACCGCCTGGTCGCGCGGGTTCCACCGCATCGTGCGCGAACACGCGCTTTTGTTGATCAACCACGCCGACGGCGGATTGCTGGCCATTGATCGCGCCTTGTTCGCCGCCGGTTACCTCGACCGCCTCTCGTTTCTCTGCGGCGTCGCGCTGGCCGTGCTCGACGCTACCGTCTGGCCGGCGTTGTGGATGCCGTGGTGGGCGCCGGTGATTTACGCCGGAGTCATCGCCGCGCAGATTCCGCTGGCGCTGTTTCTCGACAACTGGCCCGGTCGCAAAGTGCTGCGGCTGTTGCCCGCGCTGGGGCTGGTGCTGGCCGACCTGTTGACTGAAACGGTCGCCGCGCTGGCCGATGCGATCGGCTTGCCGCAACGTTGGACGAAAACCGCGCGCGCCGGCGAGGAACCGGGCGATGGCTGAAGCGGTCGCCGCCATCGTCGCCCGCAACGGCGGCACGCTAATGCGCGAAGCGGTGAGCGATTTGGTCGCCGCCTTCGGCAAAGGTAACGTGCTCGTCGTCGACAACGCCTCGTCCGACAGCGCGACCAAAAAGCTCGGCGTCAACATGCAGCGGCACGAAACCAACCTCGGCTACGCCGCCGGAGCCAACTGCGCTTTGGCCTGGGCCGCCGAACGCGGGGCAAAGGCGCTGCTGCTGTTCAATCAAGATGCGCGCATCGACAAGCAAAGCGTCGGGCGGATGCTGGCCTTGCTGCGCAGCGATGCCAACCTCGGCGCGGTCTTCGCCAAGGTCGTGCGCCGCGATGCGCCTTACATTCTCGACGGTCTTTACGGACGGCGTAACCTGCGCCACAAACTGACCACCTCGCTCGGCGGCGGGCGCGTCGATTCCGGCAAGCCCGACCGGCCCGTTGCGATCGAACACGGCCACGGCGCGGCGCTGCTGCTGCGCGTGCAGGCGGCGCAGGCCGTTCACGGTTTCGACGAGCACCTGCTGGCTTATCACGACGAGGTCGACCTGTGCTGGCGGCTGGCCCAAGCCAACTGGGGCGCGGCTCTCGAACCGCGCGCGGTGGTGCGTCACGTCGGAACGCGCAACGACCCGGACCGCGCTCGCGCCAAGGCGTATCTGCTGGCCCGCAACAGTCTGCGCGTAGCCCGCAACAATGGCGGTGCGCCGGCTTGGTTGCGCGTGGCGATTTGGGCGGCGGCGGCGACGTTGGTATACTACGGGCCGACCGCGCTGGCCGGCGACAATGTTTCGCGGGCGCTGGTGCGCGGTTGGTGCGACGGTCTGCGCGCGCGCCCGATACGCGACGAAATACTCGCGCTGTTGTAAGGAGACGGCTTGACCCGACCCCACTCCGTTTTAATTCTCGGCGCCGGTTTGGCGGGGCTGACCTGCGCAAGCGAGTTGGCTGCGGCGGGCGTCGAGGTGACCGTGCTGGAAAAGCTGCCGACGGTGGGCGGGCTGGCGCGCAACGTCGAGCGGGGCGCGGCGAAGTTCGATCTCGGCGGGCATCGTTTTTTCAGCGCCAAGCCCGAGTTGGTCGACTGGCTGCGCACGCTGGTCGGCGACGAATTGCGGCAAGTCGGGCGCAAAAGCCGCATCCGCCTCGGCGGCCGCTATTTTGACTACCCCCTGCGTGCAGGCAATGCCCTGGCCGGCTTCGGCGCGGCGGGCAGTTTTGCCATCGTCAAAGATTACGCCGTCGCCGCATTGTCGCGCGCGCTTTCCAACGACGAAGACGTATCTTTCGAAGGCTGGGTCAGCAGCCGCTTCGGAAGGCGATTGTACGAAATCTATTTCCGCCCCTACACCGAAAAAGTCTGGGGCATCAGTTGCAGTCAGATCAGCGCCGACTGGGCCGCGCAGCGCATTCAACTGCTCAGCCTCGCCGACGCCGTCTGGCAGGCGGTGCGGCCGGGCGGCGACAAACCGAAGACCTACGCCTCGCAGTTCTGGTATCCCGCCGGCGGCATCGGGGTGATCGGTGAAATTCTCGCCGGCAAAATCCGCGACGCGGGCGGCAAGGTACACACCGGCGCTGCGGTCGAGCAGATCACGGTGCGCGACGGACGCATCGCCGAAGTCGTCGCGGCGGGCGAAACCTACGCCGCCGACGCAGTGATCAGCACAATTCCGCTGACGCGGCTCGGCGCTTTGATCAACGCCCCCACCGCGGCGTTGAATGAACTTTCCTACCGCGCGATCCGCTGCGTTTTCCTCGTGCTAAATGCCGGGCAAATCACCGACGACACATGGCTGTATTTTCCCGAACCCGACGTCGTTTTTTCCCGCACTCACGAACCGCCCAACTGGGCGCCCGAGTTGGCTCCGCCGCAAGGCACGAGTCTTTGTCTGGAAGTGTTCTGCAACGAAGGCGACCGCCTCTGGTCGCTGGACGCAGACGATCTGGCCGACCGCTGCGTCACCGATCTGGCGCGGTTGGGATTAATCAAAACCTCGCAGGTGACCGAGGCCTCCGACGAGCGCGTACCCAGCGCTTATCCTGTCTACCGCGTCGGGTACAAGGCGCCGTTGCGAGCGGTGCGCGAACGCGTGGCGGAAGTCGCCGACCTGTATCTGCTCGGACGCACCGGCGCTTACCGGTATGACAACATGGACCAGGTAGTCGACGCCGCCCTGGCGTTGGCGCGGAGGTTGACGACATGAAGTACCCGCGCGAATGGCATCTGGGCCGCATGTTGCTGCTGGTCACCTGGTTGACGGCGACGACCAGTTACGCGGCGTTGTTTATCGGCGCGACCTACGAGGGCGAGGGTTTTTCGCCGAAACATTTGTTGCTGGCGCAGTTGGTCACCCAGGCGATTCTGCTCGCCGTCGCGCTGCTGTCGCACTACGGCAAACTGCCGCCGCTGGCCGATTGGCTGCGCGAACAGCCGCGGCGGGTGATTCACATTTCGCTGGCCGCGCAAGGGACGCTGCTGGTAGTCATTGCGCTGGCGATGATTCCCTGGAACGACGAAGTGAGCAATCTCGAACAGGCGCGCTTTCTCGCCGAAAACGGGCTGGGCGCCTGGACCGACAACTACGCCACGCTTAACAGTTGGATGGGGCCGCATCATCCACCGCTGCTGGCGCTGATGTACGGTTTGTTCTACGCGATCGTCGGGCCGCATCTGCTGGCCGGGCGGCTGCTTAACGTCGTGTTCGCCGTGGCGGCGTTGGCCGTCGGCACGCGTATCGTGCGGCGGCTGACCGACGAGCCGACCGCGGCGCTGGCGTCGCTGTGCTGGCCGTTGTTTCCGATCTGGTTGTTCAACGGCGCGGCCGCGTTGTTGGAGGGACCTTTTCTGCTGATTCTGTTGTTGACCGTCGATGCGTTCATCAACTTTTTACGCGGCCAGCGCACGGCGCAGGCGGTGATCGTCGGGTTGTGGCTGACCGTCGGGTTGCTGGCGCGTTACAACATTGCGTTGATCGTGCCGGCGATGGTCGCCGTGCTGGCGATGCCCGACTACCGCCACCTGGCCAAACGACCGGGCACCTGGTGGCTGGCGGGCGTGCCGCTGCTGATCATCGCGCCGCTGGCCGGGATGGCCGCCGGTTCGGGGTTGATGTTCACCCAAGCCGCGCGGCTGAGCTGGATGGCGCTGCTGTTGCGTCCCGGGGGAGCGCATTACCTGGTCGAATACATCCTGCCGTTGTGGCCGCTGCAGGTCGGCGCGTACCTCGTTCCATTGTTTTTACTGGCGCTGCTGGCGTTGTGGTTCGGCAAGCAGGGCGACCGCGTGCTGCTGCTGTTCGGCGGCGTGTTGTTGTTGTTGGTCGGGTTGACGCTGCCCAATCCGCGTTACCTGTTGCCGGTGGTGCCTTTTTTCGCGGCGGGCATCGCCCGCATGCTGCAACGGGTCGAGCAAAGCGAGCACGGCCTGGCCACGGCTTGGCTCGGCATTTTCGGGACGGCGCTGACGTTGACCGTGCTGGTGATCGTCGGCAGTAGTCTGAGCGATTTCTACCCCTTCTACTAACTGCTTGTCGGCTTGCGTAGAAGCGGTTAAAAAAGAAGTTCTAAACCCCAACAAGCGGAGAACGCAATGCGCATGCGGATTGTTTGTTTTTGGTTGGCGCTGATGATGTTGTTGTTGCTGGGCGCCTGCGAAGAAGACGACGACCCCACCGAATGGCCGCCGGAACAACCCGCGGTGGTCGCCGTGTACTTCGACATTTCCGACGACGCCGATTTTTACGATGCGCCGTTTCCCATTGAACACATGCGCCGCGCCGACGGCACCGTTCGTTTCGACCGTTTTCCCAACCCGGCCGACAATTTCCTCGTGCGCGAGTACATCAGCCAGGCCAACCGCATCAGCATGGGTTTTGCGCTGGGCACGCCGATTCATTTCCGCTTCGACGGATTGGTCAACGTCGACGGCTTGCCCGTTGATTGGCGAGATTCGCTGGCCGACGACTGTCCGGTGATGCTGGTCAACATCGAGCCCGGCAGCGAACGTTACGGCGAACGCATCGCGCTGACCGCCGATTTCAAAACGCACCTCGACACCTTCACGCCGCGCTACCTGATGACCCTGCTGCCGTACCAGGGGCTGCCGATGGCCGCGGATGAACTGTACGCGGCGATCGTCATGCGCAATCTCGGCGACGGCTACGGACGCCCGCTGGCGGTCGATGAACAATTCGCCGCGGCGATCGCCGGACAATGGCCCGAAGGCGAGTTCGCGGCTCTTGACGCTCCCGCTTTCGCGACGCTCAATGACTACCTCGCCGACGTCGGCATCAATCCGGATAAAATCGCCGCCGCCACCGTCTTCCGCACCGGCGACCCGGTCGCGTCGATGATCCGCCTGCGCGACGCGGTCAACGCGCTGCCCGCTCCGCAGGCTGAAGAACTCAGCATCATCGCCGATTACGAAGACTACTACGTGGTCGCAGGCAAGTTTTGGATGCCGATCTACCAGAAAGGGTCGCGCCCGTATTGGAGCGGCGACGGACAAATCCTGTTCGACGCAAGCGGCGATCCGATTTTGCAATGGTGGGAGCACGTACGCTTTTCCGTTTCGGTGCCCAAGGGCGAAATGCCCGACGAAGGCTGGCCGCTGCTGTTTTACGCCAACGGTCAGGGCGGCACCTACACGCAGATCTTCGACCGCGGACCGTCGGCCTCGGCTGATCCGGGCGAGGGGCCCGGCAAAATTTTCGCCCGCCGCGGCATCGCCTGCCTCGACATCGAAGCGCCGCTGTCCGGACCGCGTCATCCGCTCGACTCGTATCAAGGCATCGAGTTTTTCAATCCGATCAATCTGATCGCTTTCCGCGATAACGTGCGCCAATCGGCGGCGGAGTTCACGTTCTTGATCAAGCTCGCCGACAACCTGGCGCTGCCGGCCGATCTTTGCCCCGAAGCCGATGCCGGCCCGGCCGAGTCGTTCTTCTACGACGGCGACAATTTTTATTTCTGGGGCCATTCGACCGGCGGCTCGGTCGGCCACCTGACCCTCGCGGTCGAACCCCGCTGGCGCGCCGGCATGCTCTCCGGCGCGGGTGTGTCGTGGATCTACAACGTGATTCTCAAACAGCAACCGCTGCCGATCGGCGAAGTCATGCACTGGCTGCTCAACTCCCGCCAGTTCAACGAGTACCACCCGTTGATGACGATCTACCAGACCGCCACCGACGGCACCGAAGCGGCCAACTTTGACGTTCACCTGCAACGCGATCCGCTGCCCGGCAACCGGCCCAAAGATTTCATCGTCATCGGCGGTTACATCGACGGCTTTTTCCCGCCGTTGATGATCGACGGGCTGGCTGTCGCCGCGGGCCTCGACCTCGCCGGCGAGCAGGTTTACCCGACGACGCTGACCGCCATCGGCGAGTTGGCCGGGCGTGGGCAGGTCGACCTGCCGGTGGAAGACAATATCGAAACGGACGGGAGGTCGGTGACCGGTGCGCTGTTGCAATACGCCGCGCCCTACGGCATGGACGGGCATTACGTCGCCTTCCGTACCAACGCCCCGCGGCATCAGTACACCTGCTTTTTCGAAAACATCGCCAAGCGCGACCGTGCGCGGGTGCCCGAGCCCAGCGATAACGTTTACGGTTCCTGTTGGTAAAAATGTCGCCCGAAAAAGTGCGAGTTACTTTTCCAGCGCTGCGGCAAACGCCCGCTTGAAACCTTCCAACAAGTTCAAGCCGGTGTCGCGCCCGGTGAAGGCCATGGCGTTTTCGTAGATGGTCAGCCAGCGCGCGACCTTGTCTTCGTTTTCGTAGCGTTCGTAATCGTCGGGCATGTGGACGTAGCCGACGTAATCGCCGGTCTGCGATGCGACCGCGCCGACATGCAGCCCCGCTTCTTCGATGATCCGTCGCGTAGCCAGGCCGACGCCCGCGCCGAGGTCGGCGGGGTAGCCGGTGTAAACGACGTCGCCGACGCGCACCACGGGCACTTCGGTCAACCCGTCTTCGCTGACCGAACGGGATGCGAAGCGGCGCACATACAGGCGCAACGGCATCGCCAGCGCGTCGAGCCAGGCCAGCCGCGGCGGAAACAGCGCGGGCGTGGCTATGCTCAGCCGCGTCTGCCCGAGGCCGAAAGAAACGCCCTTGCCGAGTTTGACCGGTTTGGCCGCCTTGGCCGCGTCGGCCATCTGTTCGCGCATCAGCCGCAGCAGAAGTTCCATGTGCACGTCCAAATCCATCGGTCCTTCCGGGAACAGCACGTTGACGCCGCCGACCGGGCCGACGACGAACATTGCGCGGTCGCCCCGGTTTTCGAAGGTTTTGCACAATTCGGCCGGGTAGTCGGCCGAAGCGGCGTAGTGTTCGCGCTCGGCGACGACCACCGGATGGGCTCCGAAGCTGATCACGTGCACGTCGGGGCCTTTGCGTTTGGCGGTCAGCAACATCATTGCGCGGTCAACCGGGCCGTCCTTGTGCCGCCGATTCCAATTGAGGTTGGTCGTCTGCGTCTGCCCGAAGGTCAGCGTCGCCGCTTGCAGGTCGGCGACCGCTTCGGCGACGGCGTCGGTGATGCCGGCGACCAATTGCTCGAAAATCGCCGGCCGGTAGACGCCCATGAAGGGCTTGGTCGAAGGACGGTCGACGAAAGCGCCGGTCGACGAATGGGTGTGCGTCGCCGACAGCAGCAGGCCGTCGATTTTGACGCCGCGCTCGACCAGCCGCGCGCGCACGCCCTCGCGGAGCGGAATGCTGATCAACAACAGATCGACCGATGCGACCACCGCCGTTTTCTTGCCGTCGGAAAAGGCGACCGCGCGGGCGGTCAGCGGATCCCGCACCTCGACGGCGAGGCGTTCCTGCTTATGCACGTAGCCGGCCATCGGAAACGGCAGCGGCGGGGTGACGTCCGCCAGACCGAAGCCGACGCGCAGGGCCGGTTTCTTCGCGGATTTTTTGGTCGATTTTTTCGCGGGCTTTTTCGCGGCCATTGTCAGCTCCTTCGGACCGGGGTCATGAAGTTGCGATCGTGCGTTAAAAATACGCATCGGGCAAGGCCGACGACCGCCGGTGCCATGAAAAAGTGACGCGGCAGCTTGTCCGTGGGCGAACTTGTTGTATACTCGGCGGAAAGAAAAACGACAAAGTCGTTAGCCCGCGCGCCGTTCGCGGTGCGACGGCTGACGGTGCGTAAACGAGATGCAGTACGACGAGAGCATACGGGTAAACATCGCAACCAAAAGCGACGCAGCCGGCGCCGAGAGCGCGCAGGAAGTGCTGACCACCCTGCGAACGCGTCACGGCGACCTCATTGTGCTCGCCGACGGCATCGGCGACCGCAAGCAGCGGCGTCTGGCCGGCAAACTCGTCGCCGACACGATCGTCAATCACTACCGCAACTGGGACGGCCGCCATCCGCGGCAGATGCTGATCGACGCGATCGGCATGGCCAACTCCGCCGCCCTCGACGCCATCGGGCAGGACCCGAAACTAGAGGGCATGGGCGCGACCGTCGCCATTCTGCACTATGCCAAAAACATGGTGCGTTTCGCCCACGTCGGCAACGCCCGCGTCTATCGCCAGCGCGGCAACCGCATCGACCAGATGACCCGCGACCACACCGAGGCCCAGCGTCTGGCCGATAACAAACTGCTGCCGCAAGACCAGGTGCAGAGCCACCCCAAAGCCAGCGTGCTGTATCGCGCCGTCGGCGTCGAAGCGGTGGTTACCGTCGATGTCAGCGACACCTTTCTGGTCGAGCCGGGCGACGCCTACCTGCTGTGCAGCGATGGCTTGACCGACACCGTCGGCGACGTCGACATCGGCCGCGCGGTGATCCGCCTCAAACCGCAGGCGGCCTGCGACGCGCTGGTCAACATGACCCGCGAGGCCGGCAGCAGCGACGACGTGTCCGTCGCCATCGTCAAATTCGCCGTGCCGCCGCGGGCGACCAAGCACTTCACCGCCGGGCTGGCCGGCCCGCCGCAGATCCAACGCGCCACGCCGGGCCGCGCGCTCGGTTCCTTCGACTGGTCGAGCCTTACCTTCTGGTGGAAGCTGCGTCTGATCGCCCTGGGCGTGCTGGTCGTCTGGTTCGTCGTGTTGCTGCTGCTGTGGTGGTTGCTCGACCCGACCCCGGCGCAGGCGGCGACCGTCGCGATGGCCTGTCTGCCGCCGATCGTCCGGCCGATCAAGCGTCCGCCCCGGCCCAAACGGGCGAGGAGGCGCTAGATGGCCCGCATGCGCTTTGCCAAACACGACGTTTCCGCCGGCGGCATGTCCAAGGCTTCGGCCCGGATCTTCGACCTGCTGCTGGTCGTGGGCTACATCGCCTGCATCGTCTTCACCTATTTGTTGGTCACGCGCGACGCCGGCACGGTCGTTGCGCCGCCGCCGGTCGAAAGCGCCGAGGTCTCGCCCGAGGCCAAGGGCAAAGACATGGCCCCGCCGACGGAGATGCGTCCGACGCCCACGCCGCCGCCGGTCAGCGCCGACCTGATCGAAGCGATGGAGCTGTACGTCGCCTATATCAACGAGAAAAAATACACCGCCGCGATCAACATGCGCGCCGACGACAACATCCCCACCATCGACCGGATGAAAAAGACGCAGGGCATTTCGTTGATCAGCGCCACGCCCTATCCCCGCGTGCATCGCGAGCGCGGCTCGATTTACGTCGTGTTGGAGATCCAACGGCAGGGCGGCGACGCCTCGTGGTCCGGCCGCGTCGATTGGGAGCAGCGCGGCACCCGCTGGGTGACCACCAAGTGGGACAGCAGCGCCGATCCGCCGATGGTCGCCAACGAAACCAGCTACCCCGTCGGCAACCCCGACATGGCCCCCGCCCAGGAAGAGCCGACGCCCGAACCGACCCCCGAACCGACTCAGACCTTCGAGTTCAATACGCAGTAGCCGTGGCTAGGGAAGGTGGTGTAGGTAGTAGGTGGTAGGTGGTAGGTGGGAAAACTACAAACTACAAACTATAAACTACAAATTAATGACTGATCAGAGGGCAAACGATTCATGAAAAAGCGCGCGTTGGTGATCGTGGCGGCACTGATCGTCGCGCTGGTGGCCGGCGAAATCGTCGTGCGGGTGACGAACGTCGATTGGCGTTACACCAAGGCGAGCCTCTATTACAACGGCGCCGACGTGCCGGCCCATGAGCCCTTCGACGACCCCCTGATGCTGTTTCGCCAGCGACCGGGCGATTACAACATTTTCGAACACCAGGTGCACGTCAACGATCTGCACCACCGCGGACCGGACCGCAGCGCGCGCAAACCCGCGGGCGTGTATCGCATCATCGTGTTGGGCGGCTCGAACGTTTACGGCGAATGGCTGGACGATAACCAGACCTGGCCGGCGCGGTTGGAGCAACAACTGGCGGCGACGCACAAAGCGCCGATCGAGGTTTGGAATCTGGGGACGCCTTCGTACGTGGGTACGCAGATGGCGCGCCGTGCCGAGCGGGCGATGGCCTACGAGCCGGATCTGATCTTGTTCGCGCTGAGCAACGGCCGCATGCGCGGGTTCCTCAAAGACCACCCGGTCGAGCCGTTTTTCGCCAGGTACCCGTGGTTGTGGTTCGACATGGTGATCGACCCGCGGTTCGACGTGCTGCCCGGCGATCTCGACATCTGGCTGGTGGACCACAGCCGTTTCTATCGCGAGGCGTTGATCGCGCTGACGGAAAAGTGGGGCACGGCGAGCTACCTGCTGCCGCATCACGAACCGCGCAACGCGCACGACGTGCATCGCTTCCTGAAAAATGCCGCCGGTAAGGTTGCGGTCGGCGTGTTCCTTTGCCCGGCGGTGCCGCCGGAAACCTACGAGCGCTACCACGCGGGATTGGATGTGCCGGTGCTGACTTTGAGTCCGGAGGGTTTGGATGCCGAATACCGAGCGATTCATCCGCCGGCGCACGTGATGGAGTGGTACGCGGCGCAACTGGCGCCATGGATCGAAGACAATTTTGACCTTCCCGAATAACCCGGACGCCGTCCAGGCTGCTCGAGCCCGACGGCTCCGGCGGCTGGATCGTCTCGGCGATCAACGGCTGGCAAGACAACAAATACTACCGTTACAATCTCAGGCGTTTCTGGATCGAGACCGAATAGCGCGCCCATTCCGTGAAATCGGCCGTGACACGTTTTGAGACGATTTGGGACAGTATGAGGGGGTAACCGCAAAGGCGCAAAGGACGCAAAGTGTTTTAATTCAATATGTTATCAAATTTTTGTCAGTTTTTTAAATATTGGGCGTTCCACAAAGCGGAACGCGCATTCGAAAGCGGATTGATCTTGTTGATAATATGCGATATACTCAAGCGGCAAAACAGTTATTGACATGGATAGCCAATTGTCAATAATAACCTGCCTAGCGGCGCATCTATATAGTTTTATTATTTCAGAAAATAACTATCGCATGGGGTAGGGTCCTGTTGGGGAAGAGCCTGCAGGGAGTGTGGGCGGAGGCGTGGCTGGTGAGTCGACTGTCGATACCGGGGCGTCGTCTTCGTGGACGATCACCCTGTCGACCAGGAGCTTTACGATCCGCGCCTGTTCGGCTGGAAATAGTTCATCCCACACCTGGTCGAGGTTATGCAGTGCGCCGGAAACCATCTGCTCCGTCAGCGGGTTTGCCTCAAGTGCCGCGACCATGGCGTCGATTTCGGCGATTCCCCCGAACTTGGTGTTCCCCGAACTAGATATAATTGTTGAGTTAAGTATGGAGTTGCCCGAGCTGAGTTCTAGAAATAGTTGAAAAAACAAAACTTTCCTAAAAAACATTGGGGACCCCGGTTGACATCCGCGCGAAAAGCCTTATGTTTATTTCCAGGATTGAAATAGTTCGATCCTGATCAAGAACGGATTCATTCTGCTTTGCCCTTCATATTCCTCGATGGTTTTCAACCCATTTAGATTTAGAAGTAAGTAATTTGCCGGATGAACGTTGGCCCTTGTGGGCACCAAGTGGCGGCAGGCACTATCACCTGCCAAAAAATTGTTCCGTTTTCACAGGCGGGACGATATGAAAGTGAGTTACGAGTAATGACTAAGAAAATGTACGTTGGCGGCTTGAGCTGGGACACGACCGATGAGAGTTTGCGCAATGCGTTCGCGAAGTATGGCGAAGTGACTGAAGTCGCGGTAATTATGGACCGAGACACCGGACGCTCCCGCGGGTTTGGTTTCGTGACGATGGCCGATGAAGCCGGCTCCAAAGCCGCTATGTCCGCCCTTGACGGCTCTGAAATGGACGGCCGTTCCATCAAGGTGAACGAAGCCAAGGAAAAAAGCTCTCGCGGCGACCGTGGCGGAAATTCTCGCTGGTAGTCTGAACGAGATCATGAAAGACCGCCACGTTGACGTAGCGATCTGATCTGTTCGTAAAGGCAGAAAATTAAAGGGCGGAATCTGAAAATGGTTCCGCCCTTCTCTTTCCAAAACGTGTTCTTCAATTCTTCTTGGAACATTTGATTATAAATAGTCCGAGCAACTGTTCTGCTGATATAATTCCAAAATCCGAAATTGATGGCCAAGAGCCAATATGGAGCAAGTAAATTTGACTTTACCTAAGCGATCCGCTCTGAAACATCTGCCGAAGGCTCTCGTTTTCCTTCACGAAGATGAGGACATCATCGTGGTGGATAAGCCGCCGGGGCTACTGACAATAGCCACGGACAGGGGCGCGTCACCCACGGTCTATCGTTATCTGACCGACTACGTACGCAAAGGCAACTCAAAGTCCAGAAAACGCATTTTCATCGTTCATCGCCTCGATCGGGATGCTTCTGGAATTCTTGTCTTTGCAAAAAACGAGGCCGCCAAATTCAAGTTGCAGAATCAATGGCAGGACACCACCAAAAAGTACTTGGCAGTCGTTCATGGTCGGTTCGAGAAACGCTCCGGCACGATAAGATCATATCTTACAGAAAACCGTGCGTTTTTCGTCCATTCAACTCCGAATGCCGCCAAGGGCAAGCTTGCCTTGACCGGCTATACTGTTCTCAAGGAAACAGCCCACCGCTCTTTACTCGAAATCGACCTGTTCACCGGTCGTAAACACCAGATCAGGGTGCATCTCGCCGAGAGCGGTCACCCCATCGTCGGCGACAGGAAATACGGAAAGGAAGGCAAAGGCAAAGCCCGACTGGCGCTTCATGCTTTTTCGATCACGCTCAGTCATCCGAAAACAGGAAAAACGCTTACCTTCGAAACAAAGATGCCTGGGTTTTTCGAGAAACTTATAAGTACATCAGCTCGTTGATATTGGAGGGACTTCTCGCTCAACCTACTACGCTTTAGCGAAGGAGGGTTATTTAACTGCTGATTTGGATATGTATGTCTAGTTATTGAAAAGCGAGTCCCCGCCGGAGATTGGAGACTTGAAACAATTGCGATAAAAAAAGGGGGCAAGCCGTCTCCGGCCGCCCCCGTGTTGTTTGGGTTTTGCTTACAGGTAGAACAACCTTTCGATCATATCGATCATCCGGTTCGAGTAACCCCACTCGTTGTCGTACCAGGAGCTGACCTTGACCCATTTGCCGTTCATCGTCTGGGTGAGCAGCGAGTCGAAGATCGAGCTGTGCGGGTTGTCGATGATGTCGACCGAGACGATCGGGTCGGTGGTGTACTCGAGGATGCCGCGCAGGCTGGTCATCGATTCGTGTTTCATCGCTTCGTTGATGTCCTTGACCTTCACGCGCTTGTCGAGTTCGAGGAACAATTCGGTCAGCGACCCGTCGGCCACCGGCACGCGGTAGGCCATGCCCTGCATTTTGCCGTCGAGGTCGGGGATGACCTTGCCGATCGCCTTGGCGGCGCCGGTGGTGGTCGGGATGACCGACAGCGTGGCGGCGCGGGCGCGGCGCAAGTCTTTGTGCGGGAAGTCGAGCAGGCGCTGGTCGTTGGTGTAGGCGTGAATGGTGATCATGTAGCCGCGTTGCACGCCGAAATGCTTGTGCAGCACCTTGACCACCGGAGCGGCGCAGTTGGTGGTGCACGAAGCGTTGGAGACCAGGCGCATGTCGGGGGTGAGCACGTCGTCGTTGACGCCCATCACGACGGTGGCGTCGAGCTCGTCTTTGGGTGGCACGGCCAGCACGACTTTTTTCGCGCCGGCGCGCAGGTGCCCTTCCAGCGGCGCGCGATTGCGGAACACGCCGGTGGAGTCGACGACGGCGTCGACCTTGAGGCGTCGCCAGGGCAGCTTGGCCGGGTCTTTTTCGGCGGTGATGAGAATCTTGTTGCCGCCGACCAGCAGGTAGTTGCCGTCGAGCTTGACCTGCTCTTTGTAAACGCCGTGGATCGAGTCGTACTTGAAGTTGAGCACCAGTCGCTCGGGATCGGTCAGGTCGTTGAGGCCGACAAATTCCAAATCCACGTTGCGCAGCAGCGCCGCCCGCAGAATCGAGCGGCCGATGCGTCCAAATCCGTTGATTCCTACGCGTAATGTCATTTTCAGCCTCCCTTATTTCCAGACCTTGGGCCCCAGGCTGTCGAGCTTGAGGATCAGGTCGATGACGCGGTTGGCGTAGCCGATTTCGTTGTCGAACCAGGCGCCGATGTTGTAGAAGTCGTCGTCGACGGCCTGGGTCAGATCGGAGTCGAAGACCACCGAATGCGGGTTGCCGACGATGTCGACGGAAACCAGCGGATCTTCGGTGTATTCGAGAATGCCTTTCCACTGCTTCGAGCGGGCCGCCTTGGCGAACAGCTTGTTGATCTTCTCCACCGAGGTCGGTTTCTTGGTGGCGAAGGTCAGATCGGCGATCGAGCCGTCTGGAATCGGCACCCGGTGCGCCCCGGTGAAGATCTTGCCCTTGAGATTAGGCAGGATGCGTTCGAGCGCTTTGCCGGCGTTGGTCCAGCTCGGAATGATCGAGAGACCGGCGGCGCGGCTGCGGCGCACGTTGGGGTGCGGGTAGTCGAGCAGGCGCTGATCGCTGGTGAAGGCGTGAACGGCGGTGATGAACAGCATCTCGAGGCCGAAGGCTTCGTCGAGCAGCATCGCCAGCGGGGCCGACGCGTTGGTCGTGCACGAGGTGGCGCTGATCACCTTTTCCGCGCCGGTGAGTTGGTCGTCGTTGACGCCCATGACGATCGAAGCGTCGACTTTATATCCGGGCGGCGGAAAGACGATGACCTTTTTCGCGCCGCCGGCGAGGTGCTTCTCAAGCTGCTTGCGCGTCTGCCAGGCGCCGGTGCTGTCGAAGACGACATCGCAGCCCAGCTCTTTCCAGGGCAGCTTGGCATTGTCGCGCTCGCCGAGAAGGCGGATGTGATCTTTGTTGAAGCGCAAGACTTTGTTGCCTTTTTTGTCTTCAACAATTTTCACCTGATTTTTCGGATACGCCCCGTGGACCGAGTCGAAACGCAGATTCGCCGCCAGCAGCGCCGGGTCGACCACATCGTTGATCGCAACGAAGTTGAAGTCGACGCCCTTACGGCGCTTGGCTTCGCGAAGAAAGGCGCGACCGGACCGGCCAAAACCATTGATCCCTACGCGAATTGCCATACCTAAAACCTCCATAACATCAAGCGTTCAGGGAGTGCGCATTGTATGCCCTGGCGAAGTCAACGCAAGAGAAAAATTACGCGATGCGGCAAACCCCCAAAAAACCCCTGTATACTGTTACAGATAATCATCGACAGGACAAGGTAAAGACCTGGAAGAAAAAAAGAAGCGGCAATGGTTCGCTTGACGCTCAACGTTGGTTACGAAACAATGAAGCCTCCTTCCCGACGAATGGAGTTACGCGATGGCCGAAGCGACCATGTTGTCCAAGGGGCGCGGCTACGAGGTGTGGCGGCGCGGCGACGAAGTGCTTTTGTGCGACCGGTGCACCTTCGCGCCGGGCATTGCGGTGTGGATTCTGGCCGGGCTGGGGTTGATCGTTGCGGGCAACGGCGCGGCGTGGCTGGCGATGCACCTGAAGGGCGACGACGTCAGCGCGGCTTTGCCGATCGGTTTTCTGGTCGTTGCGGCGGTGCTGCTTTTCGCGACATGGCGCGTTTACCGCCTGTACGCCGATCGCCGCGATCGTCCTCCCGAGCAGGCCGTCTGCACGCTGACCGCCGATTTGTCCGCCAGCGTGCTGCGGCACGAAGGTACGGACATCGCGCGGTTGGACGACACGGCCTGGAAGATCGGCTACGACCCGATCGACCACGTGCGCGGCTTTACCTGGCGGCTGTGGTTGACCTGGAAGGGCGGGCGCTTTTGCGTCGGCAAATTCGGCAGCCGCGACAACGCCGAGGCCTTTCGGGAAGCGATGGTCAACCTGGGTTTTGGCGATTGACCTTGGTCGAACGCTGGGAAATGATGAACACACTTCCAAGAAACTGAACGTTTTACGAAAGGATAAACCATGTCCGCCGCTACCCGTTGGAAGATTCTGGTGTTGTCGGCTTTGCCGTTTTTATTGGGCAGTGTTCTGCTGTATCTGCTGACGCAGATCAACATCGTCGAAAAAGATCCGATTCCCTTCGACGGACGCAAGCTGAAGGCGACCTACCAAAGCGACGCCGGCGAAGTGAAGCTGGTTTGGTCGAAAGAGAACGCGCGCTACGAAGTCAGCGGATTGCTCTCCGGCGCGTTGGTCGTCGACAAGCAGGGCACGACGCCGACCGGCGACGGCGCGGCGTATACGCCGTTCTGGCTGCATTTTTCCAACCCGGTGCTGACCGTCGACCCGCACAACCCCGAGTTTCCGTTGATCGACAACGTCGGCGTGCTCGGCGTACCCGGGCTGCGTTACACGGCGCGGCAGGAAGGCACGCTGATTCTGATGGACGATATTCTGCAGAGCCAGGCGTCCAACCGGTACGGCATTTTCGACATGGCGGGCAACCGCGCGGCCTCGGCGATTTACGACGGTACCTGCGGGCTGCTGTTCCGTTTGCAGGTCAAGCAGCCGAACAAGCCCGACCTGCGTCTGGTCGACACGAATTTCCCGATCAGCCGCAACCGGGTAACGCTGGTCATCTTCAACGTGCTGCTGATCATCGGCCTCGTCTTTCTATTGCGGCGCCGCGCCCGCGCGCTCGACGGCCCGGCGTCGGTGTACGCGATGGACGAGATGTGGCTGGTGCTGCTGGGGTCGGTTTGCCTGGCCACCGACACGCTGGTCGATATCTGGTACCCCTTCGCCTTCGGCACAATCGTGCCGGTCATCTGGCATGCGCTGCTGATCGTGCCGCTGGTGCGTATCCGCCGTTCGGCCTACATTCCGCTGCTGGCCGAAATCATCATGGGCTTTTCCTACTGGATCTTCCTCAGCGGTCCGGCCCGGGCTTACTTCTTCGTTCCCGGCGCGACGGTCGCTTTCGTCTACGCCCTGCGCGGCCGCCGCAAGCCGGCGGAAGCCTGAGCGCGACCGTTTTAAAAAACGACGCCCGCCCTCGCGAGAGAGCGGGCGCAGTCGTTTAAGCGAAACGGATTAGATGATCTGGCCTTCGACGGTGACGCCGATTTTCACGTAGTACTTGACGGTGTAGGAGTCGGCGTCGGTGCAGACCACGCAATAGCTGAATTCTTCGTCGCGGTGTTCGAGGTAGTAGTTGATGAACTGCTGCGCGGCGTCGGATACGTTGACTTCGGTCCACTCGCCGCTGTTTTTGTCGACGTCTTCTTCAACGACGGTAACCATGCCGGCGTCGCCTTCCATGGTCAGCACGCAGGAGACCGAACCGACTTCCGGCGGCTGCCAGGAAGCTTCGCTGTAACGGGCTTCGACGAAACGCAGCGTCACTTCGTCGATCTCGACATCGTCTTCGCTGATGTCATGACGTTCCAACTCGTAGTTGACCGAGGTGGTACCGCAGTCTTTGTCGAGGAGTTGGATTTCTTCGCCCCCCGTGCTTTCGACGGGTTCGAACTCAAAGGTGACGTCTTCTTCGAAGTCGCCGTACTCATCCTTGACGGCGTCTTCAGCCGCTTCTTCGATGTCGCAAGCGACCAACAGGAAAACGCCCAGGCCGAAAGCCAGGATTATTAGGGTAACAAGCGTTAGTCTCATAGTTTTCCTCCCTATTGGGTGGTTCATTCGGGAATGAACACTTTATACAATTCCCACAGAAACAGTTGCCATTAATTCATACACAAGCTGTCAAGAAAAAGCAAAAGGTAACTGGACGGGCGTTCGACTAGAGATAACCCAGACCTTTAAGCGTGTCGCGCAGCTCGTCGCTCATGGGTTCGCCGGTAATGCCGGGGTTGTGGAGGGGCTCCTGCCGGCGCTGTTCGGCGATGGCGCGGCGGTATTCCAGAGCGATGGTCTTTTCCCGCGCGAACACATTTTCGGTTTCGCCGGGGTTGGCGACAATGTCGTACAATTCCCAGCGGTTGGCGCTTTCCAGGTTGATCAGCTTGAAGCGCGGACCGATCGCTGCGTACCACACCTGCTTGGGTACGCGCTCGGTGCCGGAAAACAACAAGCGTTCGGGTTTGGCGTTTTTGGCCCACAATGGAGCCAGGTCGATGCCGACCAGGATGTCGGGTGCGTCCGCACCGGTCATTGCGGCCAGGGTGGGGAAGACGTCGATCAGGCTGACGCGGTGATCGATCACCATGCCGGCATGTTGTTGTTTGGGCAGTTTGATCATCAACGGCACGCGCACCTCTTCGCCGTAAAGGTCGCGGCCGTGAATCATGTTCTGATGTTCGCCGAAGGCTTCGCCGTGATCGGATGTAATCACCACCACGGCGTCTTCGATTCCCGGCAGATGCTTCAACAAGCGGCCGACCGAATGATCGCAGGCGGCGATTTCGCCATCGTAGAGGTCGATCAGCAATTGCATCTTGTCCGGGTTTTCCCAGAAAAAGCCTTCCACCGCCAACTCGGCGAATTTACGGTTGGCGAACTCATCGGCCTCGCCGAGGGTGATCTCCGGATTAACCCGATGCGTGTAGGGGTCGTTGAATTTGTAAGGATGGTGCGGATCGAAGTAGTGGACGTACAAGAAATACGGTTTTCCCTGTTTATGCACTTGCTTGATTTTGGGCAACCACCGTTTGATCTGCTTGTCCACCGGGAAGCGGTCTTTAAACCAGAACGCCTTGTAGTGGTCGAACCCCTGCGACATGCCGTACTGCTCGTGCATATGATAATTGGCCGAAACACCGAAGGTGGTGTACCCGGCGTCTTTCAAACTTTCGGCCATGGTTTGGAATTGGTCGCTGAGTACCTGTTGCGACTTCACGGTGCCGTTGGCCACTTCAGCGTAAACCACCCCGTGTTGCCAGGGGTAAACGCCGGTGAACAGCGAGGTCATGCTCGGCACGGTCCAACTGGCCGCCGCGTGGGTGTTGGCGAAGCGGATGCTGTTTTTGGCGAAGGTGTCAAGCGCCGGGGTAATCGGCCGTTCGTAGCCGTAGCAACCGACGTGATCAGCGCGCAGGGTGTCGATGATGATCAACACGACCGGCGGCTGGGTCGTTTTTTTAACCTTGCATCCCGTCGCCAAGGCCGCCAGCAGGGCCAGGGCCAGAATCAAGAAGATGACGCGTCGTTTTCTCATCCGGTGTTTCGTCCTTTGGCTTGTCGTTGCCAAACAGAGCATTCTGGTAACACGTTGAATTTATCCCTGTCAAACTCTACCGGCTCAACGGGCCGGCCTGTAATGTAAACATGAACCCTAGAAAAAACAATGATTTAACTTGAAGACGCCGTCAACAAACGCCGGGCGTTACCGCCGAAAAAGGCGTTGTGGTGTTGTTTCACCCAATCCAGGCGCAGCCAGTTGTCGACCTGCTCGGCGTAAGAAAAGGTGATGTTCGGGAAGTCCGAACCGAACAACACGCGGTCGGCGAAAGCGCCCAATTCGCGGGCCACGGGCTCGGTTTCGGCGATGTGTTCTGGAACCAGGGTGAAGGAAACTTCCAAATGCAGTCCCGGATACTTCGCGCATAAATCGAGGTAGTCACGCGTTTGTGGCGCGCCGAGGTGAGCGATCACCGCTTTCAGGTTCGGGTTTTTCGCCATCCGGCGGGCAACATGGCGCACGTCGAGGCGATCGATCGGCTGCGGGTAAGGTGCGTTACCGCTGTGCAGCACGCAGGGCAAGCCGCTTTCTTCGAGCGCGAGAAAGGCCGGGTCGAGCCGGTCGTCGCCAACGTCCACTTTCTGCACCTCGGCGTGGATCTTCATCCCGACCAGGCCGTATTCGTCGATCGCCCGCCGGGCCAGCGCGCCGACGTCTTCGTCATCCGGATGCACGGTGAAAAAGCCGCGCACCATTGCATGCCGCCGTGCCGTCTCGCCCATCCAGGCGTTGAGCTTGTCCGCCGTGCCGGGCTTATGTGCGTAGGGCAGCGCCCAGCATTCGCGTACGCCGAAGGCGCGCAAGTGGGCGAGAACGCTTTCCGTGCGGTAAGGGTAGGGAATCTGCCAGTCGACTTTGGCGAACCAGCGTCGGATCGCGGAAAACAGTTTTTCCGGAAACAGATGAACGTGGCAATCGACGGCGATCTCCGTCTGCGGTTTGCGCAACCAGTCGCCGCCCGTCTTTATTTCTTCGTTCCCCAATCCGAAGGCTCCGGACCCATGACAAAGTGCAGCGTACCGCCATCGGCGATTTGGCCGTGAGTGAACCAAGTTTGATCCCACGGTTCGCCGTTGAGTTCGAACGACTGCACGTAGATGTTCTCGGCGCTGTTGTTGTCGGCGGTGATCACCAGGTCGCCCTCCGGCAGGTGCACGGTCACTTCGTCAAACAGCGGGCTGCCGATGAAGTACCGGTCCGACCCGGCCAGCGGGAAAAAGCCCATCGCCGAGAAAATATACCAGGCCGACAGCGTGCCGCAGTCGTCGTTGCCGTCCAACCCGCCGGGCACATCGTCGTACTTGGCTCCCATGACCCAGCGCACCCACTTTTGCGTCAGGTCGGGGCGCGAGGTCGAATCGAAAAAGTAGGCGTTGAACAGGTCGGGCTCGTTGCCGTGCCAGTAATACAGGTCGGGCAGCCAACTGTTGTCCGGACCCTGCTCGCCCATTTCAAACGAGAAATTAAGCTTGTCGACAAACGCCGCTTCCGAGCCGAACAGCTCGATCAATCCATCCGGATCGTGCGGCGCGTAAAACGACCAATGCCAGGCGTTGCCCTCGACGTATTGTTCGCCGAAGGGATTGATCGCGAGATAGGGCTCGGCCCAGGATCCGTCGCAGTTGCGGCCGCGTAGAAATTCGATGTCCTCGTCCCAGTGGTTCTGATAGTTGTGGCTGCGTTCTTCCAGCAGTTCGGCGTCGTCGGTGTAACCCAACGCTTCGGCCCACCAGGCGAGCGCGCCGTCGGCGTAGCTGTATTCGGTGGTATCGCTGGTGCCCTTGGAATGCAGATCCTCGCAGACGTAGCCGTGGCTGATGTACTCGGCCAGGCCGCTGCGCGCGCGCGGGGCGTTGATGTCGGTGGCCTGCTCGAAGCAGCCGTCGTAGGCTGTTTCGTAATCCCAGTCGCGCACACCCTTGAGGTAGGCGTCGGCGAAGACGATGTGACCGGGCGAACCGATCATGCATCCAGTGTAGCCGTCGCAGCAGGGCCATTGCGGAATTGCGCCGCCTTCGAGGTACATGCGGGTCAGCGACTGCATCATGTCGGCCGAGACATCGGGCTTTAGCAGGTTCATCAGCGGGTGAAGCGTGCGGAAGGTGTCCCACATCGAAAAGTCGGTGTAGTAGCGATGATCGCCGGCGTCGTGCGATACCTGGTCGAAGCCGAAGTATTTACCGTTGGCCTCAACCCAGTCGGTGGGCATGAAGTGGGCGTGATACATCGCGGTGTAGAAAATGCGTTTCTGTTTTTCCGTGCCGCCGACGATTTCAATCTGACCCAGCACGTCGCTCCATCGTTCGCGCGAAGCGGCGACCGTGCCGGCGAAATCGAACTCGGGCATCTGGTCGTCGAGGTTAGCCTGCGCTTGCTCGACGCTTTGGTAGCTGATGCCGACGCGGATCAGCAACGGCTCGTCAAGTTCGCCGAAGCCGACGTAAGCACCGACGTCGGCGCCCTGAACGAAGGTTCCGTTGGGGGTCGGCCAGCCGTCGGTCCAGGTGCCGTGGCTGTCGAAGGGCGCGGAAAATTCCAGCGTGTAATAAAACAGCACGCCGCCGTTGCGGCCGGTCAGCGGGCCGTGGAAATCGATCATGCCGCTGAGACGGCGCTGGTTCGGCTCGATGGTTACCGTCGCGTCTTCGGCCCAACCCGGCTCGATCGAATAGCTTGGGTTGATCATCACAAAGGGCGTGCTTTTTTCCGGATAGGTGTAGCGGTGAATGGCGGCGTAGTCGACGGTGGCCAACTCGACCAACACTTCCGGGTCGTCGAGGAACACCGAGTAGTAGCCGGGTACGCTGCGCTCGTTGACGTGTTGGTAGTTGCTGCGGTACTTGCGCTCGCTGATCGGCGGCAGCGGGCGGCTGGTGGTCGGCATCAGCAGCAGGGTGCTCAAGTCGGGCGCGCCGGTGCCGTATAGATGCGTGTGGGTGAAGCCGCGAATTTGCGTGTCGGGGTAGTAATAGCCGGAAAAGTGGTTGAACCCGAAGTTGAGGCCGTTCAGCGTCGTGTCGGGCGAAAGCGACATCATGCCGAAGGGGTTTTTCGGTCCGGGGTAGCCGCTGGCGTAGCCGAAGCCGAGGCCGCCGGTACCGATCATCGGGTCGACGTAGCGAATCGGGGGCAGATCCGGCGCGGTGTCGTCGTCATCGTCATCGATGGTGTCGTCATCGTCGTCGTCCGGTGTCGCGTCGTCGTCATCGTCATCGATGGTGTCGTCATCGTCGTCGACGGTGTCGTCGTCGATGGGCGTGGCGTCGTCGTTGTCGTCGTCGTCGTCGTCGCCGCAGGCCGCCGGCACCAAGGCCATGGCCAGAACCAAAATCAGAATCCACCAGGAGTTGCGCATTGTTTTTTCCTCCGCTATGCGGTCCGGAATCGCTATCTTACACGCT
>Ga0272444_10000290_pt1 | contig 57067 bp, 48 predicted proteins | sample SSMForm13_FD_201033 | JGI IMG/M metagenome (GOLD analysis project Ga0272444, IMG submission 201033) | Marine sediment archaeal communities from Little Sippewissett salt marsh, Falmouth, MA, United States - SSM-Form-13 | ecosystem: Environmental > Aquatic > Marine > Wetlands > Sediment ... | reverse complement strand
AACGTGCGTGCGATCCCCAGGGCCGTGACCTTTTCGGGTTTCTTCCCCCCGATGGAAGTCTGCTTCCCGTTCTGCGCGAACAGAATTTTTCCGGCCGAGGGTTTCTCGATCCCGGCCACGCAGTTGAAGAGGGTGGTCTTACCCGCCCCGTTCGGTCCGATCAGCCCGATGATCTCATTCTTCCGGATCTCAAAGGAGATATCCTGAAGGGCCCGAAGTCCCCCGAAGTTCTTGGACAAATCCTGGATTGTAAGAATCGGTTCCATAGCACTAGCCTGCCGTTGCCGTGCGCTTGACTTTCTTCCGTTTCACCTTCCCGACACGCATCTGAGCGGCCACCGCGGGAATGGGCATGAGCCCGGCGGGCCGGTACCGCATCATCAGGACCATGATCAGGCCGAAGGCAAGGAATCGGATCTCCACGGGCATACCCAGGGCGGAAAGCACATCGCGAAGGACCTCGCTCAGGGACACCAGGACCGCGGCCCCGACCATGACGCCCCAGATGTTTCCCATGCCGCCGAGTACCACCATGCAGAGTACGAGAAAGGACTCCCAGAACTTAAACATGTCCGGCGAGAGAAACGTGACCCAACGGGCGAAAAAGCTCCCGCCCATGGCGCCGAAGGCCGCGCTGATGCCGAAGGCGATCACCTTGTAAACGAGCAGGTTGATGCCGCAGGAAACCGCGGCCACCTCGTCGTCGCGTATAGCAAACCAGGCCCTTCCGAGTCGCGAGTTCTGGATGCGGTGCATGACGAACACCGTGGCCAGCACCATGACGATCGCCAAGTAGTAGTAAGGAAGCTCTCCCTGGAACTCCCACACCGGCCCGCCGAACCAGGACAAATCCACGGAGGGCGGCGCGATCCCCGGCAGGCCCAGGGGTCCGCGGGTGAGCCAGATCTCGTTCGTCAGGAAGAGGACCACCAGCTCGGAGAACCCGAACGTCACGATGGCGAAGTAGTCGCCCGTGAGCCTCAGGGTCGGGGCCCCCAGCAGCACCCCCCACAGGGCGCCGTTTAAAAACGCCAGGGGAATAATCAGCCAGTAGGACAGACCGAAATGAAAGGTCAGCAGCCCGGACGTGTACGCCCCGATCCCGTAAAACCCCACGTACCCCAGGTCCAGCAGTCCGTTGAACCCCGGGATAATGTTCAAGCCCAGCGCCAGGATCATGTAGAGGTAAATCAGGATGATCACATGAAGGAGGTAATGCGAGACAAAGGGTAAGGCGGGGATCACGAGGGCCAGAATCAGGAGCCCGATCTTGAGTTTGGTTGCGTTGCTCATGCTCTTACCGATTCCTGTTCCCGATGCAAAGCGCCCGCAAGACCTCCTGAGCGGGCGCTAGATGGACTTTTTGGTCTCCTTGATCACCACGCCAAAGAAACCGGCCGGGATGAACACGATCACGATGATCATCACGCCGTAAGATATCCCGTCCCGGTAAAGGGAGCTCAAGTAGCCGGCCCCCATGGCCTCGGCCACGCCCAGCACGATGCCGCCCAGCATGGCCCCGGGCACCGACCCGATCCCGCCCAGAACCGCGGCCGCGAAAGCCTTTACCCCGGCCAGGTAGCCCATGGTCGGATACAGGGAGTTGTAAAAGGCCCCTACCATGAGACCGGCGGCCGCCCCCATGGAACCGGCCACGGCAAAGGTCAGCGTGATGACCTTGTTCACGTTGATCCCGGCGAGAGCGGCCATGGTCTTGTTCTGGGCCACGGCCCGCATGGCCTTCCCGAACCGGGTCTTTTTGATGGTCAGGTTCAGCCCGAGCATCATGATGATCGTCGCGGCAAAGATGAAGAGGTGAAACCCGGTCAGGCTGAACTGTGAGAAGTGCCAGGTCTTGTCGAACCAGGCAGGAAGTGTGTCCGAGGGAAAGGGCCGGGGGCGGGATCCCCAGATCAGCATGGCGAGGTTCTGGAGAAAGATGGACATGCCGATGGCCGTGATCAGGCAGGCCAGCCGCGGGGACTGGCGCAGCGGCCGGTAGGCGATCACGTCCAGGAGCATGCCGCAGATCGCGCCGCAGGCCATAGCCAGCAGGAAGGCCAGGTAGAACGGCATGCCCATGCCCAAGATGAAGGTCACGGCGAAAAAGGCCCCCAGCATGTAGATCTCGCCGTGAGCGAAGTTGATCAACTGGATCACGCCGTACACCATGGTGTATCCCACAGCGATCAGCGCGTAAATACCTCCAATGGTTAAACCATTTACCAGTTGCTGTAGAAACAAAGGGACCCTCATGTATGAAGCAGATAGGGCGCCGCTACTTCGTGTTCACGGCGCCCGATCTGCAAGCGATACGCATACCAGATTGTCTATCCTACTCGGCGGGGACGAACTCGCCTCCCTCGACCTTCTTGACGAACGCCGGTTTGGAGCAGTCGCCCTTCTCGTTAAAGTAGGTCAGCCCGGTCACGCCCTCGAACCCGTTGTCCGCGGAGTTGTAAGCGGCCAAGCCGTCGCGGATCTTTTGCCGATCCTCGCCCACCTTTGCGATCACCTCGGCTACGATAGCCAGGCAGTCATAGGCATTGGCGCTCATCCAGTCCACCTCGCGGCCGGTCTCGGCCTTGAAGGCTTCGGCGAACTTCTGGGCATCCGGGCCCGCGGCTGCGGCCAGGAAGGGCACGGTCATGAAGGTGTTGTTCGCAGCCTCGCCACCGATCTTGATGTAGTCGATGTTGTCCAGGCCGTCCGCGCCGAAAAGCGGTCCGTTAAAACCCAGCTTCCGGGCCTGCCCTGCAATCAGTGCGCCTTCCGGATGATACCCGCAGAGGAAGATGGTCTCGGGCTTGTCCTTGAGGAGCTTGGTCAGCTGAGGCGTGAAGTCCGTGGTCTTGGCCACATAGGCCTCGGCGCCGGTCACCTGGAGGCCACTCGCCTCGGCCCCCCCGATGAAGCTGTCTTTGAGGCCGATGGCGTAGTCGTTGTTCTCATAGAAGATGGCTACTTTCTTGAGACCCAGCAGCTCCTTGACCACATGGGAGGCCAGGTACTTGCCCTGGAACGCGTCCGTGTAGCAGTTCCGGAAGAACCACCCCTTGCCCACATCGCCGATGGTGGGGTTCGTGGAGGTGGGGCTGATCACCGGCATCTTGGCCCGCACGTAGATGGGCATGCCGGCCAGGGTGGCAGAGGAGCAAAGGTGACCGATCACGGCCACGATGCTCTTGTCATTGGCGAACTTGGAGGCTACGGTTCCGGCTTCCTTGGGCTGGCAGAGGTCGTCACCCCATACGAGCTCGATCTTCTTGCCGTTCACGCCGCCTGCGCCGTTGATCTCTTTCAGCTTGAGGTTGACACCAGCCTTGATGTTGTCACCGTAGGCAGCCAGATCCCCTGTGAACGGGCTTGCCACACCGATGCGGATCGTGTCCGCCGCCATGGCTGCAGTTCCCAGGCAGAATACCAAGGCCAGACCTAGCACGAGTCCCTTCCCTAACGCTTTCATCATGGATCCTCCCCTTGAAAAGTGTTTCCAGGACCTTTGACCGAGAAAAGGCAATCATTCCGAATAGAAAGGCTTCCCGACAAGCAGAGGCATCATAGGGGAAAGCCCTGCGGGTGTCAAGGGCAATTTTTCAGCAATGACAAGGATATCAGCTTTACTCCTTCCCCATCTTGCGCCTTCGGACCCGATCCTTGATCCGGTTGATATGGCCCCTGCCCAGCCCCTTCACCTCGCATCCCAGCTCAAAATACCGCTCGATCCGCGCGTCGTCCAAAATGCCGAAGCAGTCCACCACGGCCACCGGACCTCCGGCCATGTCCACCAGCTCTTCCGGCACCAGATCCATGTACTCCTTGTGGCGCACGGCAAGGACGACGGCCTCGGAGTCTTTGAGGGCCTCCTTCAGGTCCCGGGTCATGGTGAATTCGTCCAGGGGCTCCTGGTTCCGGAAAAAACGGGACCAGCTCGCGCCGCTCGCCGGGTAGGTCGCCTGCTTCTCCAGCTCCCACCAGTGGCGCACGTACGGATCATGCGCCCGGACCTCCGCACCCATCTCCGTAAGCTTTCGCACGATGATCTCGGAGCCGCTGTAACGCGTGTCCCCCACATCCTCCCGATAGGACACGCCCAGCAACGCCACCTGGGAGGCCGCCACAATACGACCCATGTTCCGAAGGGCGTCCCGCACGAGCTGGGCCGCGTGGAGGGCCCGCGTGTCGTTGATGTTGATGGCCTCCGGCGTGATGCGAAAGATGTCGTTTTCAAACCCCATCAGATGCTTGTAGGCCCAAAGCCCCAGACCCCCGTCCTTCGGGAGGCAGTACCCCCCGATGCCCGGCCCCGGGAAAATGATGTTGTCGTGCGTGGGACGCATCTTGATGGCCTGAATCACCTTGATGAGGTCCACACCGTTCGTCTCCGCAAAGAGGCTCCACTCGTGGAGAAAGGCCAGGATCGTGGCGCGGTAGCTGTTCTCCACGATCTTGCACGTCTCGCTCTCAATGGGGCGGTCCAGGACCGTGAGCGGGTAGTCCTCCACGTTCAGGACCTCGGAGAGAAACTGGGTCACCCGTTCCCGGCTCTTTTTGTTGATGCCGCTGCACACCCGCCAGAAATCACGCACTGAGCACACGTACTCCCGCCCCGGCATGACCCGCTCGAAGCTGTGCGCGAGCAGAGGCTCCTCGTCGATGCCCCGCCTTCGAAAGGCCTTTTTGAGGATAGGGTAGGCCACGTACTCCGTGGTACCCGGAGGCACGGTGGTCTCGGTGAGCACCAGGCATTCGGGCTCGATCTTCTGACCGATGATCTTATAGCTCTCCTCGAGCGCACTGATGTCCGCGCGGCCGCTTCGCAGATTGCCCAGGTCCTCCTTGAGAAAATCGCACTGCACGTCCACCACGAGCACGTCGGCCAGCTTCAACGCATCGTAGGTGTACGTGGCCGTCATGGTCTTTTTCTCGTTCACGCACCGGGCGATCAGGGGCTCCACCTCGGGATCCTCGGCCTTCACGGGGGAGATGCCCCGGTTGAAGAGCGGAATTTTCCAGAAGCTCCGGGGGCTTGGCCGCTGCATTCCGATAACGAACTTGTTCGGCTTGCCCGTGTCCCGATCCACCGAGTCGGCCACCACGCCGGCCATGACCGCACCCACGAAACCGAGCCCCATCACGACCACGATCTCGCGTCCCTGGTCCCGTTGCTCGCGGGCCAGGGCCTCGAGCCGTTGAAACTCCTCCTGATAATCCTCTTCTTCCGGAAGCCGGAACTCCTCCCCTTCCGGGCTCACTGAATAGGCCATAACAGATCCTCTACTATAGGAATGCGGTTCAGAATCACCTCGGCCCTGCCCTGCGTACACGCCGGGCAGGGGCTCGTCCTCTCTCGAAATGGAATCTCCACGCCGTCTTTTCGAGGCAGGACGCAAGTATACGCGATCGAAGACTTTTCGCGGAGATTCGCCGGATGGCCCCGCCCTTGTAAAGAATCCCCGCCTGAAAGTCAAGCTCTACCGGTTCGCTAGGGGATGGTCTCCACAGCAGCATACCTCGGTTCGTGGAGGGGGATCAGGATGTCGGCCTCCTCCCGAACGCGCAGCATGATGTCGTAGGCCTCACACGGGTTGACGGGCGTACCCGGCGGGATGACCTCCATCTCCATGGCACGAATCTGCGGGGGTGGTTCGAAGTTCTCCATGATCACGCAGAACCCGGTGATCGCGGCAACCCCTTCGGTCGTGTCCACGAGCACGGTAAGGCCGCCCTCGGTGTGGGCCGGGGTGTGCATGACCCGGATGCCGGGCAGGATCTCCGCATCCCCGTTCAGGGTCCGAATCTGGCCGTTCGCTTCCACGTCCTCCACAAAATCCTCCAGGTACCGGTAATCCAGGGGATGGGGATCGTGAACGCGTTCCATCTCCTTTTCATGTACGTAAAAGACCGCGTTCGTACACTTGAAATCGTTCTCGCAGTGGTCGTTGTGGAGATGGGTGTGCACGACCACGTCCACGTCTTCGGGACCGAGACCGTAGCGGGCCAGCCCCTCCTCAAATGTGTAAATGGGCCCCCCGATCTGTTTTTCCCGGTCCTCGGAGCGCACCGGGGACATCTCCCCGGTGTCCACCAACACGGTGCTCTCCCCGCCCTCCAGGTACCAGGCGTAAATCGGAATGGTGTAAGGCGTGCCGTAGCCGTGCTGATAGGTCATCATGCCCTTGTCGAACATCTTGGTCCCCAAAACAATGGGGTGAATGCGGTACTGAGTCATGGTATACTCCCTGCCGGCAGGAATTGCGCACGAAAGGAGATGTTCGCCCCGTGCGTCGCAACATCATAAGAAACGACTCGGGGCCTGTCAAACCCACACCTCGAAAGGGGGCTTCATGACCGGGGACGATCTTCGGAAGGCGCTGCGGTACCGTTGGCTCATCTTCTGGATTCTGGCGCTCGGCTACATCCTGGTCTACTTCCACCGTCTCTGCCCGGCGGTGGTGGCCGAGGACATGCGCCGGGACCTGGCCGCCGGGGGAGGCCTCCTCGGCCTCCTGGGCTCGGCCTACTTTTACCCCTACGCACTGATGCAACTTCCCGCGGGCCTCCTCTCGGACTCCTGGGGCCCACGCAAGACCATCACCCTCTTCTTCTGCGTGGCCTTTGCCGGCTCCGTCATGCTGGGCATGGCCCCGAACGTCTACGTGGCCATCGTGGGCCGGACCCTGGTGGGCATCGGCGTGGCCATGCTCTTCGTCCCGACCCTGAAGGTCCTGGCCGAGTGGTTCCGCATCAAGGAGTTCGCCATGATGACCGGCATCCTCATGGCCATGGGCGGCATCGGCTCTTACTCGGCGGCCACGCCGCTCGCCTACATCAGCACCTGGATCGGGTGGCGGCAGTCCTTCGTGCTCGTAGGAGCCTTCACCCTGGTCCTGGGCATCCTGGTTTGGGCCTTCGTGCGGGACCGGCCGTCGGTCATGGGCTGGCCGTCCCCGGCTGCGGAAGCCTCCGGCAAGCCCGCCGAGACCATGAGCCTGGGCCGGGGCATCAAGCGGGTCCTGTCCGAGCCCCGGTTCTGGCCCCTGGCCTTCTGGTTCTTCTTCACCTGCGCGATCTTCTTCTCCTTCATCGGGCTCTGGGGAGGTCCCTACCTGATGCAGGTCTACGGCCTGACCAAGCCCCACGCCGGGCACATCCTCTCCATGGCCGCCTTCGGAATGATCGTGGGAAGCCCGCTTCTAAGCTGGCTCTCCAACCGGGTGTTCCGGGCGCGCAAGCCCGTCCTGATCATGGGAAGTTGCTTCATGGTGGCCGTCACGGGCGTCCTGTTTCTCTTCACCAGCCGGATCCCGCTGCCCTTCTACTACCCCATCTGTCTGATCGTGGGCATCTTCTCCGGTGCCATGGTCACCATCGGGTTCACCACGAACAAGGAGCTTTTTCCCGTGTCCATCGCAGGGACGGCCACGGGCCTGGTGAACTTCTTCCCTTTCGCCGGCGGGGCCGTCTTCCAGGTGGTCCTGGGGGTGGTGCTGGAGAAACAGGGTCTGAACGCCCAGGGAGGATTCCTGCTGGCGGGCTTCCAGCAGGGGCTCCTGGTCCTCTTCCTCTGCGGAGCGGTCGCCCTGGTCGCCAGCCTCTTCCTCAAGGAGACCCTGGTAGAGGCCTGATGCATTCGGGCGCAGAGGGTTACTGCAGGGTCATGGCCTTCTCCGGGCAGATTTCCTGGCAGCAGAAGCAGGCTATGCAGGCGTCCTTGTCCACCACGGGGATGTCCTCCTCCATGGTGAGGGCGGACATGGGGCACTGCTCCACGCAGGTCCCGCAGCCCGTGCAGAGCTCGGGATCGGCCTGGGGCCGAAGGACCGCCCGCTCTTGAAGGAACGCCTGAACCTCTTCGTTCCCCAGGAGCGCTTCGCCGCCCATGGGAGGAAGCTTCCAGTCGGGCAGGACCTCGAGCTCGCCGATCACCTCGATCCGATCCAGGTCGAACTCCCCCAGCCCCTCGGCCGCAGCCTTTTGAAGGAATCGCAGCTTCCCCGGGTCGCAACCCATCATGTGGGCCATAACGGCATCCAGGGCCACGGCATTGTCCGAGGCCAGGACGCGGCCGACCTCGCGCAGGTCCGGCGAGGCCGGGCCGTTCCCCTCCATGCCCACCACGGCGTCCAGGATGAAGAGGTCGGGGACGCGAAGCTTGAACACCTCCACGATCATTTCGTGGAACCGTGGGGCATTGCCAGCGGCCTTGTGGAGACGGGCCTTCTGGGCCCCCGGAAGAATGCCGTAGCTGTTCTTTATGCCGCCGGTGATCACGGTGAGGCCGTGGGTCTTGAACCGGGGCAGGCTGATGAGGATGTCCGCCTCCAGCACCTCCCTGGAGACGCTCACCCGGGGCATGAAATCGGGGTGAAAGTCCACATCCACGGACTCGTCCCCGAGGTTCCGGTAGTAAGGCCCGGCCGCATCCAGGAGGCCGGTCTGGCGGAAGCTCTCCTCGTTCGCCCCGTAGCTGAAGATGCCCGGGTTGTCACCTACCACCAGGGTGCCGGGGTGCTCCGCCTCCACCCGTTCCACCACCGCCCGAAGCATGGCGGGATGGGTGACAATGCCCTCCTCTGCCTGGGACGCGCGAAGCACATTGGGTTTGATGAGGACGCGTTTTCCCTTGAGGTCCTGGGGAAACAATGAAAACGCACGGTCCACCGCCTCCCGGACCGTCTCGTACGTGGCGGGGTGAATCATGACACGGTGCATGTCGGGTCCCTCGCTTCCCGCGCGGTCGATGCATTGCACGGCCTGTTTTTGGGATTCACATCGTTCCCGGGCCTTCCGATCCCCGGGCATCTATATAGGACTCGCGCTTCAGCCCCTTCGGAACCGGGGAACAAAACGCGGTGTGCGCTCCGCATACGTGCGGTATTCCTCTCCGAAGAGCGACTCCATCATCTGCTCTTCGCGCCGGACCAGCCGGTGCCAGAGCGGGTGCACCATCACCGGCCACAGCAGGAACACCCACGCGTTGAGCAGCAGGGGAAGGCCCAGGCCGATGAACGTGATCCAGGCGGCATACATGGGATGGCGGAAAAAGCGGAAAGGCCCTTTCTTACACAACCGGTCATCCAGCCACCAGCGGCGCAGGGTAAAGCCGGCCCACCCGTGAAGCAGCAGCCCCGCCCCTGCAAGGCATGCACCCACCACCCGGACAATCCCGGCGTAGTTTGTGGTGATCGCGGGACGGCCGAGCATGCGGTCGAGCCCCCACACAAGGGCCATGAACCCCGCGCTGAGGGCCGCGCCGGTCATGCCCACACCGAAAAGCTTGTGCACGGGATCGGTCCCCACCTCTCGCCAGCCTTTCCGAAGGCCTATCCTGAAACGAATCAGTTGGGCGCCTCGACCCCTTCCGCCTCGAACCGGGCCTCGAGTCGCTTCACCAGCTTTGCTTCCAGGCCTTGCGCCCATTGCTGGCCTGCGGCCATGCTCTCCTGCATCATGGAGGGCATCACCTGAACGACCTTCCGGCCCACGGCGGATTCGTAGAACGCCACCATTTCCCGAATCTCATCCAGGGTGAAGTACCGGTGGTAGATCGGCAGGACATAGGCGATAAACGACCCGATCTCCTCGTTCACGAGGGTGTTGACCTCGTCTCGTACGATGTCGTAGGCCCGCGCCGGGACCTCCGAGTCCGCCTGCTTCAACACCTCCATCATCTGACCGACCATAATGTTAGAGAACTGGGTCGCCATGTTCAGGGCGCCCGAGGCCTCCATGAGCGAGATAATGGCTTTCTGCTTTTCCGCAGGAATGGTATCGGCATGGGACACGCCTGAAAGCCAGGCCACACAGATCACGAGACACAGCACGATTCGCCGGCACTTCATAGAACGCCTTCCTTTCTTCTCCGGGGGTCCTTCCGGGGCACAGGAGCTTCGAGCGAGTCGATCGAACCTCCTGAAACTCAGGACGCCTCCCGGCCCACACACAAACGGACCGCCTCGTCGCAGTGGAGCTCCGTGGTGTCGAATACCGGGAACCCCGGAAAATCCTGCGGACTGATGAGCATCTTGATCTCCGTGCACCCGAGAATCACGCCCTCCGCGCCCTGATCCCGCAGGGCGTTCACCACATCGATGTAGTACTGCTTGGATGAAGGCAAAAACCGATGGTGGCACATCTCGTCAAAAATGATGCGATCCACCTCCCGCATCTCCGCCTCCGGGGGCGAGATCGTTTCCACGCCCTGGGAATGGTAGGCCTCGCGGTAGAACGGGTCTGTCATCACGGGGTAGGTCCCCAGCAGGGCCACGGTGCGAAGGCCCTTTTGTTGCACGGCCCGGGCCGCCACCTCGAAGATGTCCACGAACGGGATGGACACGGCCGAGAGGATCGCATCGCGAACCCTGTGCATCGTGTTCGTGGCCAGGAACAGGTAGTCCGCGCCTCCCGCCTCGACCTGCTTCGCCTTTTGGGCCAGGTAGGCCCCTGCCTCCTCCCACTGCCCGTTCCGAACGAATCGCTCGATGTTCTGGAAGTTGACGCTGCAAAGGAGCAGCTCAGCCACATTGTGCCCGCCCAGAAACCGGTTGACGCCTTCGTTGATGAGCCGGTAATACTCCCTCGTCGCCTCCGTGCTCATGCCCCCCAGCAGCCCGATGGTCTTCATCGGAACGACCGTGTGTTTCATGCTTTGATCTCCTTTCGCCCCCTTGCACCTTGCTCCATCCTGTCCGGCTTCAGGATGCCTTGTCAATACCCACGCTTCCCTCAAACAGGGAGTACGTGAAAAATGCGTAGTAGTCGCGCACGTTCAGGATGCAGTCTGGGGACTCGGGAACGCACAGGCGCCGGTACTCCGCCTCGTCCTCGGCCGAAAGCTCGACGCCGGGATCGCCCCAGCGCATGTCAAAGAGGGAGAGCAGGGCCTCACGGACCTCCCTGCCCAAGGGGGCCTGCACGTCCCCCACCAGGGTTCGGGCCCGGGCGTCCTTCAATCCGGCCTCCTCGAACCACCCCAGCGCCCGCATCACGTGGGACTCCGGCCTTTGGCCTTGAGCAAACGGGGCGATCCCCTGGGACGAGGCGTTCAACCGCGCCTCGAGCACAGGGTGCCCGGGAAGGAGCTGCTGACTGGACCAGGCCAGCAGGACAATGCGACCCCCGGGCCGGACCACACGTGCAAACTCCCTCAGCAGCAAGACAGGATCGCCGGGCGCATACCCGGCGCAGTCCACGCTCCAGACCCAGTCCATGGAATCCTCCGGCCAGGGTAGCGCGTACATGTCCCCGTATTGAAACGAGACTCGGTTTCTCTGGGAAGAACCCCCGGCCCGCTGCTCCGCCTCGGCCAGGAGCTCCCTGGACCGGTCCAGGCCGGTCACATGACCGCCCTCTCCCACGGCCTCGGCCAGAAGCAGGGTATGGCTCCCGATTCCACACCCCACATCCAGGCCTCGGCTCCCTGGAGGCAAGTCCAGGGTCCGAATCGCGCCTTGGATCACCGGTGCCCGCAAAAGATCGGAGAGCGCGAGCTTTTGTGCCGTATTGCCCATGATGCCCCGCTGATCCCCTCTTTCTCATTCCGTCGAACGGAGAGAAGCCAAGGCTCCCGGAAAAAGCTTCCTAGGCGTTGACCTTCAGGCCTTTGGATCTCAGGTAGTCCTTGATCTGCCCGATGCTCAGGGTGCGATAGTGGAACACGGACGCGGCCAGAAGGACGCTGGCCCCGCCCTGGATCACGCCCTCATAGAAGTGCTCGAGCGTGCCCGCACCTCCGGATGCCACCACGGGCACCGTCACGACATCGGCCACGGCCCGGGTGAACTCCAAATCGTACCCCGCCTGGGTGCCGTCGCCGTCCATGCTGGTGGGCAGGATCGTGCCCGCCCCCAGGTCCTGGCATTGACGGGCCCATGCAATGGCGTCCCGCCCAACGGGCCGGGTCCCGCCCGAGACTACCAGCTCGAACCCGGATGCCATGTCGGGGTTTCTTCGGGCATCCACCGCCACGGTCACCCGATCCGCGCCGAACCGCTCTGCTGCCCGGCGCACCAGGTCCGGATCCCGGACCGCGGCGCTGTTCATGGAAATCTTTGCGGCCCCGGCCTCCAGGGTCTTCTCGATGTCGTCCAGCGTGGAAATGCCGCCTCCCACGGTGAGCGGGATCTTCAAACCGGATGAGACGTTTCTGACCCACTCCAGCCGGGTCTTGCGGTTCTCCAGCGTGGCCGCGATGTCCAGCATGGCGAGCTCATCGGCCCCTTCCTCCTGGTAGAACAACGCGTTCTCCACCGGATCTCCCGCGTCCTTCAGGTCCACGAAGTGGACCCCCTTCACCACCCGGCCCTCTTTCATGTCCAGGCACGGCATGATTCGAATCGTCTTCATGCTTCCTCCCTTTGTCTTTCTTTCATCCCGGCCGTTGCCGGTCCGCCTGAGGCACACCTACTCGCTGCGGTCCCTCACCCGATTCCGTTCACCCGTATCTCCGCATCCTCATTCATTCCCCGGTTCACGGCACAGGCGGCGGACTAAATATCCAAGGTGCTCCAGGCCGGTCCCACAGCACCCACCCAGAACGGTCAGCCCGAACCGCCGATTCAGCGCAATCATCCGTTCACCCCAATCTGAGACATCCTCGGCGAGGATGTCCTCTGCGCGGTCCAGGTCCTTGTGATCCAGTGCGGACGCGTTGGCCTGGTACCCGATCAATCGTGCGAGCGCGGCCTCGGGCAGTGCTTCCGGGTGCAGGAACGAGGGATAGGAGCAGTTCACCATGTAGCCCAGGGGAGGCCGGGTGCATGCGCCGTCGATCTCCTCAAAGGCCTGCTCGAGGCGCGTGCCGTCCAGGATGTGCCCTTGCCGGTCGATCACAAAGCTGAGAATAAACGGAATCCCGGTCCGTTCCATGGCCTTTGCAATGCCCACGGCCTCCGGAAGCGCCGGGAGGGTGACCGCGGAGAGGAAATCCGACCCGGCACGGGCCAGCCGGTCGAGCTGCCAGGAGTGAAAGGCCTCGGCCTCGTCTTCTTCAAGGCCCTGCTCCGGCCGGTATGCATCGTTCTTGCAGCCGATCGTGCCGCCAATCAGGATCCGATCCTTCCAGGCGCCCCACTCCTCCCGGATTCCATCGAGAAACCGCACGGCATCGCCGTTCAGGTCGTACTGAATGCCCGCCTCCGCCACCCGCTCTGCATTGGCCCGCCACGTGGGCGTCCCGAGCAGGATGGGAACGCCGCCTTCGTGTGCCAGGGAAATGAACCCGTGGTAAAGTGCGCGAAGGGTGCGCCTGCCCTCGTCATCGTAAATGAGGGCCGCCTCCTCCAGGCGCTCGTGCAAACGGACACTTCCGAGCTGCGCGATGGTCTCGACGACCGCCGCCTCTTTTAAAACGAAATCATGGGTTTGAATGACCTGTTCCACCTTCATGCGCTCTTTCCTTCCGAGCGGTTCCCTTCCACGGCCCTCTGTTCTGCAAAGCCCTTTCCCCGCCCTCCTCTAAGGGGGCCCGTGTCAGTTCAGCCAGAAGAACCCGGCGTTGAGATACGTGGCAAAGAGCACCCAAAGCAGATAAGGCGCCAACAGTATGCTGCCCGCCCGCGAAGATGTCCAGAAAAGCCGCATCACGACCCCCAGCGAAAGCACCAGGAACACGATATCCACGAGCGCGTAGCCCGGGGACTTCAGGCCGAAGAACAGGGTCGTCCAAAGAAAGTTCGTAAGCAGGTGAAATACAAGAACGACCGTGGTGATGCGCCATCGGGGTCCGGGGTTGGAGCGGTAGTAAAGAAAAACGGCCACGGCAATGGTCGCATAGAGCACCGTCCACACCGGGGAGAAGACCCACGAAGGCGGGGTCAGGGGCGGTCTTTCCAGAGTCTGGTACCAGGCATTCATCGGGTCCATTCCTGTTTGAAAAACCAAGGGTCCGTTGGGAGAGCTCTCCCGGAACCCGCGGCAGCTTGGTCGGATCTGCGCCCGAGCAGGATCAGGCCTCACGCCCCTGCCGGCGCAACACCCCCACGAGAACGGAGCCGATCACGACAAGGGCCCCGGCTGCGGCCAAGCCCAGACCGAAGGAGCCCAGCTCCCCGGCCAGAGCGATGCCCGCAGGCATGAGCCCACCTCCCAGGACCGGTGCCACGGCCAGGCTCAGGGAGATCGTCAGGGACCGGTTTTCCGGGGTCGAGATGCCTGAGGCCGCGGACAGGATCGGGGGGAACAGGCACGCAGCGGCCGCCGCCTGAAAGAAGATGGCCGGCGCCACCACGGCGTCCGGCCCGATCCCCAGAACGATCACGCTCCCTCCGGTGAGCACAAGGGCCAACCGGAGGGTGAGGTGGGGGCTCAAGCGATCCGTGATCCATCCGGAAATCAGGACCATGGCCAACCCGGGAATGCGCGAGAACCCCAGGAGCTGGTTGGCCGTGGCCAGATCATAGCCCCGCTCGTGTACGAGAAACAGGGAGAGCACGGCGTACACCCCTGTCTCTACCCCCACGGCCAGGCTGAGGAGCACGCCCAGGGCCCAGAATGCGGGCTTGCGCACAATGTCCCGTACTCGGTCCAGATCCGGAAACGAGGCCCGACCCGGAGCATCCACACCCCACCGGGCATAGAGTACGCCCATCACCGCCAGGGACCCGGAAAGGACCAGGTAGCCGCTTCTCCAGGACAAGGAGGCCACGGCTGCGGTGGCAAAGAACGGGGTCAGGATGAGCGCGAGGTTCGGGGCCAGCTCGTGAATGCCCATGGCCTTGCCCCAGTCCTGCGGTCGAACCATCACGCTGATCAGGGCAATGCCCGAGGGCACGTAGAGGCCGCCGGTCACACCCAGCCCGAAAAAGGCCAGAAACAGCGCCCACACCGATCCCAGGATGCCCACCGAGGCCATGGACACCGCAGTCCCCCACAGGGACAGGAGCACGCACGCCCGGTACCCGAACGTGGCGTTTAGAAACGCGGCCGCGAGCTGGCTGAGGAAAAACCCCGTGCCCATGCTGAGGATGAGGAGCCCGCCCACGGCATGCCCCATGCCGAGATCCTCTTCCATGGCCGGAAGCAGGGGTCCGACCAGCTGGCGGCCCATGAAATGGAGAAAAAAGATGAAGGTCAGGATCAGGACCGGCGCCAGCCGCTGGTCCAACCGCTCCCGCGCCTGGCCTGCGTCGGTCGCCGGGTCACGGGGGCTCTTTCGGGGATCCTGGGCCTTTCGAATCACATCGTCTCCTCAACCGTCGGCAGAAATCGCCCTTGTTCCCGGGGCGCCGGGCTCGGGGCCGCTGGACCGTCCCCTGTGGGGTGCCTGTCAGACCTTCAAAGCTGCCAGATCGAACCGCTCCATCATGAACCGGAAGAATCCCTCGTCATCGAGTTCGGCGCGCTTCCCCAGGAATTCCTCGCTAAACGGCCCTGCGCTGTAAACCGCCTTGGGGGCATCCGAGAGCACGGCCTCCAGGATCAGGTCGGCGATGAGCTCCGGACCCGGCAAGGTCAGGCCCTGAAAGTTTCGGCCCATGGCCGCACCCGCGGTCTGGTAGATCGTGCGGTAGTCCGGGTCGGTGCGTGCCATGAGGTCCCCGGTCCACTCGTTGGCCACCTCATTGAACTCCGTGGCGATGGGCCCTGGACGGACGGCCACCACGCGAATGCCGAAAGGGGCCAGGTCCATGCGCAGCCCGTCCGTGATGCCTTCCACGGCGTACTTGCTCGAGGCATACACCCCGCTCCCCGGGAAGGGAAATCGGCCCACAATGGAGCTGAGGTTCACGATCGTCCCCGCCCTCTGGCTCCGCATGCCCGGCAGGCAGGCCTGGGTCACGCGAATCAAGGCAAAGAGATTCACCTCGTAAAGACGACGGATGGTCTCCAGAGACACGTCCTCCAGCACTCCCCGCACGCTGTACCCGGCATTGTTGATCAGGACGGAAACGGGCCGAGGCAGGCCGGACACATACGCACAAAAGGCCTCCGTGTCCTCGCTCCGGGACAGGTCCACTTCCCGGGGTAGAATCCCCGGGACCTGCTCGGCGAGCTCGTTCAGTCGGTCGATCCTCCGGGCGGCCGCCACGACCTCGTAGCCCTTGTTTGCGAGCCGGACGGCCGTTTCCCGGCCGATCCCGCTGCTTGCGCCCGTGACCAGCGCGGTCCTTTTCTCCTCCAACATGATGCCTCCTTCCTGTTCCTGGCGCTCCGGTAATCCCCCCCGGGAAAGCGCCTTGACCCTGGCAACGCCTTCCAGGCATCCCGCCCTCACGAGAGGAGACCCAGAGGCCGGTTTCCATTACCCCGCGTGGCTCGGCACCCGCTCCGCGGCGGGTCCTGTACGAAAGGCCTCTTTTCCAATGCTTACAAACGGAAGTTCCATTTGTGTGAGCCCTCCTTTTTTTTCAGTCCGTTCGCACCTTGGGACGCCCCACCCTTGTGGTCAGGTAGATCCCCACAGCAATAGCCGCGATCCCGGCCCCGTGGAACCACGCCAAAGACTCCCCGAGAAAGAGCACGGCCATGATGCTTCCGAACACCGGCATGAGATGGAGGAAAAGCCCGGCCCGGTTGGCCCCGGCGAGCTCTACACCCCGGTTGAAGCAGAAGTAGGAGACGATGGACGGGAAAACAGCCACGTACCCCACGGCGAGGACGGCCTTACCGCTCCACAGGAAGGGCCGGATATAAACCGTTTCCCACAGGTAGAGCGGCAGGAGGATCAGTGCACCCGTGACAAATGTCACAGCCAGAAAGCTCAAGGGATGAATGGGCGGGCGCTTCCGCAGCATCACGGAGTACCCCGCATAGCACACCACGGCCGTGAAGAAGAGGAGGTCCCCGCGGTTGATGGAAAGACCCAGCAGCACCTCCGGATCCCCCTGCGCGATGATCGTGACCGCACCGCAGAGGGAAATCCCGATCCCAAGGGTCTGCACCCCCGTGATCGTCTCCCGAAAGATCAGAAAGGAAAGCCCTACGATGAGCACCGGCATCAAGGACTGCATGAGAAAGGCATTGAGCGCAATGGTCTGCTGGAGCCCCGTGTAGACCAGCGTGTTGAAGGCCGACACCCCGAGAACGGAAAGCAGGAGCAACAAGGGGACATGCCCCCGCATGCGGGGCCAGTCCTCTCTGAGGTGGGGCCTGGCCAGGAACAGCACCAGAACCGAGGCCACGGCCCAGCGCCAGAAGGCCAGGGCAACGGGCGGAATGTCTGCGCGTACGGCCCGGCCCACGATGAAGTTGACCGACCAGAAAAACACCGCCAGCGTGAGCAGGAGATAGGGATGGTCGTAGATGCCGGGAGATTTGTTGGGATTCATGGTCCGCTTTCCGATGCGTAAAGCCCCCTACGGGTCGCCTACTTTTTTTATCATACCTCCTTTATCTACAACCCCTCCAGAGGAAAAGGCTTTCCATGGGCCGGAAACACGGGCTGTGGGCGGGATCTTTTCCCGGGAAAGCGCAATCCTGCATTTGCAAAGGGTTCCGGGAAGGTCCCGGTTTCAAGACAGGCCTTCCGCACTCCGTCGATGCTTTGCGGGTGCGGCCAGCCAGACAAAGAAAATAGACGTGATGAAAACCATGATGACCAATACGAAAGCTCCCTGATAGCTGTGATAGATATCAAAAATATATCCTGCCACCCAGGCCCCAAGGGCGCCCGCCACGCCGATACCGCCTTCGATGATCCCATAGATCAGCCCGAAAATCCTGCCCTTGAAAAGATCCGCGGCAATCGCCATGTACATGGGCGCGGTCACCCCCCATCCCATGCCGAAAAAGATCCCAAAGCTGAAGGCAAAGCCCTTGGCGCCGGTTTTTTCGATAAGCAGCAGGGATACCGCTCCCAGACAGGCGCAGAGGATTCCCATGGTGAACGTGATCTCCCTGCCGATCCGGTCCGAAAGCCATCCCCAGAAAATGCGAAAGGCGGATGAGATCACCCCCACCAAGGCGAAGACAAGGGCCGCCGTCATCTTGTCGAGTCCCTGATCCACCAGAAATTTCACGTTGTGCACGAGGATGATATAGATCCCGATGATAGAGAAAAAGGAGAGTGCCACAAGAGACCAGAATCTCAGCGACAACATGGCGCCCTTGAGGGTCCAGTCCGCTGTCTGAAGGGGGCGCGAAAAGGCCTCTGAATCCGGGTCGTTCGAATCTTCCGTTGGGATGATCCCATCCACGGATTGACCCACCTGCTCGGGCTTGTGCCGAAGGAAGAGGCCGTTGATGGGGAGCAGAATCACCAGGACAAGGATTCCGGTCACGACAAAGGTCGTCCGCCAACCCCAGGTGGAAATCAACTGTTGCGAAAAGGGCACCAGCGCAAACGTCCCCAAGCCCATGCCCGAGACGGCAATACCGCTGGCCAGTCCTCTCTTTTTTTCAAACCAGTGGGCCAGGATGGCCGAATAGGATACGATCCCGATGCATGTGATTCCGGCCCCCATGACCACCCCGTAGAGGATGAAAAAACGGGTCAGGGAATCAACGGTTGCACACAGGACCAGACCCAGGGAAAGCACCAGAATTCCGGGCAGGATCACGCGTCTCGGTCCGAAGCGATCAATCATCCCCCCCACAAAGGGCGCCAGAAAGGTATAGGTCAGAAGGGCCATGGATTGAACGCCGGCGGATTCTCCCCTTTCCCAGGAAAACTCCTCTAAAAGGGCCACATAGAAGACGGAAAAGCTCGTCCGAATCCCCAGCCAAAACGCCATGGACACCAGGGAAACGCCAACGATCACCCAACCGTAATAAAACCTTCTGGGAGCCCCGGTTTCCTTGTCCATACCGATCCGCCTTGAAAAAAACACGCGTATCCTAATAGGAAACAAAGCTCGGGAGGTAGGTGGCAATTTGAGGGAACGCCACGAGAAGCCCCGTCAACACAATGAGGGAGATGAGGAATGGGAAGATCCCGCGGAAGATGGTGTGAAGCGGAATGTCGGGAGCAATCCCCTTGATCACGAAGACATTCACGCCCACCGGGGGGGTGATGACACCCATTTCCGCAACGAGCACGATAATGACCCCGAACCAGATGGGGTCAAAACCGAGTTGCATCACAAGGGGGAAGAAGATGGGGATGGTCACGACAACGAGGGCCATGGAATCCATGAAGAAGCCCCCGATAAAGTAAAGGAAGATAATGACCGCCATGATGGCGACGGGAGAAATGGGGAGTCCACCGATCCAGTCCGCGAGAATAAAAGGGATGTTGGAAATGGCCATGAAGTGCCCGAATACCGTCGCCCCCATGATGATGAACAAAACCATGCAGGAAGTCTGAAGGCCTTCTTTGCTCGCTTCGATGAAGACCTTCCATGTGAGCTGCCTGCGGGCCAGCCCGATGAGCAGCGCACCGCCGGCACCGATCGCCCCGGCCTGGGTAGGACTGAACCATCCCAGAAAGAGCCCGCCGATCGTCAGGAGGAACAGGACGACCGCTTCAACGATTCCCGAGGTGGCCCGGACCTTCTCTTTCATGGAAACGGGCTCCCCCGGGGGCCCCAGCCGGGGATTTCGGAGACACAAAATCGCCACGGTGGCCACAAAAAAGAGGCTCAACAGCAACCCCGGAATCACGCCCGCCACAAAGAGTTTGCCGATGGATTCCTCCGTCAGGATGCCGTAGACGATCAGGATGGTGCTTGGCGGAATCAGAATGCCCAAGGCCCCCGACGCCGCCACCGTACCGGTGGAAAGGGTGCTGTTGTATCCGTATTTTTTCATTTCCGGAAGTGCAATCTTGCCCATGGTCGCTGCGGTGGCGGCGGTCGATCCGCAAATGGCCGCGAATCCTGCACAGGCAAGCACCGTCGCAACGGTCAGACCGCCGCGCATGGGTCCGACCCAGGCATAGGCCGTTTTGTAAAGCCTGCTGCTGATGCCGGAGGCAAAGGCGAAGGCTCCCATCATGATGAACATGGGGATCACGGAAAGAGGATAGGAGGAAAAGGTCTCGAAAATATCCTGAGCAAGGAGACTGAAGGCCGCGTCCGGGCCTCCAAGAAAGGCGAATCCGACGACGCCCACAAAGGTCATGGCAAACGCTACCGGCATTCTTAAAATAAAAAGGAGCAAAAGAAAGGCGATCCCAATCATTCCTACCGTCGAAGGATTCATTTTTTAACCACCAAATAGATAGATTTCAACAAGTAATAAAGAAGGATCAGGCATACGGGAATCAATGAAAGAGCAACGGCATAGGCGAAATAATGAAGGGGAATGCGGGCCGTCGAGCTCACCTCTCCCGTGGTCCGCAGGAGATGGGCGTAAACGAACAACTGCCAGGTTATCAGTATAAAGAGCCCCAACCCCAATACCTGGATCACGGCGTCCACGATGGCCTGCAGTTTTTGAGGGAGCATCATGACGAAAAATTCGACCTGGACATGCCTCCCCATGAGAAGGGTCGCGCCGACTGCAAAGGCGATTGCAATCAATTGGGCAAGCATCACGATGTCAATGGCACCGAACACGGGCCGCAAAAAAATCTTCGCCCCGATAACGTCCACACACGTGATCAATATCATGAGCATGATGGCCACAAGGCCCACCCATTCCATCCAGGTGCTCATGCGAGCGTTGAACTTTTTAAAACGATCCAGCATGGCGATGATCTTTCTGCCCCGTCGGAGTACGTCTTCTCACACGATCCTCAAGCGTCCTCCTTCGATGTGCATGGATGATGAGATGTCCCTGTGTCCCTCGCACAGAGCCCAGAGACCACAGCGGTCATCCTCTGTGGTCTCTGGTATGGCTCTGCCGAGAATACCAAATTTCGTTTTTCGCTTTCTTGCTTACACAGGCCACACCCTGGCGCCTGCTGCACCATGGGGGGAACACGGGTATGTTGAGCCGGAGTCCTGTCCTAGGGCCTGATGCCGGCCGGACCCGTGGGTGATTTAATCCGGTATTCGATCTGCTTCTTTGTCCAGAAATCAATGCGTTCGCGGAGGTAGCTGATCCATCCTTTGACCTCGTCCTCCGTATATCCCTTGCCGACCATATCCTTGATATACCCTTCGAACACCGGTTCCGTCATTTTCTTCCACCTGGCGGTTTCCTCGGGCGAAAGATCAATGAACTCGAGGCCCTTTTCCGCGGCGAAGTCCTTGCCGTCAAAATCGATCCCGTTCCACATGAGGGCGAACTTCTCCTTGTATTCGCCGCAGAGAACATCAAAGATCTCCTTGAGGTCCGGGGGAAGCTTCTCATAACTTTTCTTGTTCATAATGACATAAAAAGTGTAGAGATTGCCCACTTCCCAGCTCGTGGTCGTGTATTTCGCCACTTCGGCGAAGCGGAAGGTCTTCAGGGTCTCGAAGGGAATGTTGACTCCCTGGATCACCCCCTTGGACAGGCCGTCGTAAACCTCCATGATGGGCATGGGGGCGGGGGAAGCGCCAAGCGCGGTCACCGTATCCCCTACGCGGCCCGGGGCCCGAATGGTCATTCCTTTGAGATCATCCAGGCTCTTGATGGGTTTGGTGCTGATCATCACGTTAGGCGTGCTCGCATGCATCCAGAGCACCTTGACATTATCCCATTCCTTGGGTTTGAACTTCTGATAGAAATCATTGACCACCTGATTCGAAACCCACCCACTGGGGTAGCCTAGGGGCAGGTCGCAGGCCTCTGTGACAGGGAAGCGTCCCGGCGAGTATTCCACATGCGCAAACCCCATGTCGGCAATACCGGCCTCGATCCCCTTGGCCATACCCGGCGGTTTGAGCAGAGCCCCGCCGCCGAAATACCGCGTCTTGATGCGGCCACCCGACCTTTCTTCGAGGTCCTTCACAAACGCCTCGCAGAGCAAGGACTGTTTCGCGGGTTGCGGAAAGATGTGCGCGAATTTAAAGTTAATGACCTTATCCGCAGCTTGAACACTCCCGCAGGGTATGAACACCAGCACCATGATCAAAGAAAGGATCCCACCAACGATCGAATACCCTTTTTGCCTCATTGTTCAAACCTCCTTTTAGAATGATGAGCCCTACGATGTATCTTGCCACGTTTTTCCATTGAAGCCCCCCTCTAGGGATGGAATGTATGCCCACCCTCATCACCCTTTCAGGAGGATACTGCGAGGGTACCACAACAACCCTGAAGAGACCACGGTGTATTCGAGGTCTCCAAAGTCATCATCAAAAGCAACGGGAAGATCCTTATGGTTGCATCGGAAGGCCTCCACAAGGCCTTTTGCACATCGAGGCCCGCGCTTGGCAAGGCCGTGGAAAGCACACCCGGCCTTGGCCGGGCAAGGGTGCTGTGCTTCAAGGAGGTCGATACAGAACTCGGGATGGACCGCGATGAGGGGAGGAAGCTCGGTAGCCGGCACCCCTCCATGCTCGCTACGTGTGCACGGGGCCGCTTCTTCCTCTGGCACCTGCAAATCAGGTTGGGGGAATAAAGCACCTTCCATTCCGGTCTCGCAGCTTCAAACGCCCTTCATATGGGTGCCGCCCTGCGAGCGTTTCGATGCTCAATCGGCACTCGACCTCATCGCTTGGATCCAACCCTGTCATGGTCGCGCCACCGACCGCATAGGAAACGCACCATGAGGGGTCGATAGTGAAGTTACGTTGTCGGACTCTTGAGAGTTTTAAGGAAAAGAGGCGCTGGCTCTTCAAACGCACACAATGATTTCCTGAGACACGCGTACAGAGGAGATCCTGTTGCGGATGCCTACCCATGGAAAAGGGATTGCGAGCGCCAACCCTGGTCGCCCTGCGAACGTACCTTGGATCGGCTGTTCGGTCCCTCTCTCCCAGGATCGTTCCAATAGGCAGACCTTCATCACGCCATGGAAAATCTGCGCCCCACTTGTTTCATATTATGAAACAAAAGTTTATATTATGGACATCTTTTTGTCAAGAACAAATGACCTTCACGACAGCGAATCCGCTGCAGGCAACCGCTCCAATCCCTTTTCTTCGTGGACTGGACAAGGGAAATGGACCACCGGCTTGCCTACCCCTGAATCTTACCAAGCATTCGCTGAACGAGGTCGTCCTTAAACCCTTCAAGGTCGGTCCATCTCAACGCAACGTAAATCTTCTTTTTGTCGTCGTTTCGCACGGTAAACCCTTCATCCGTCACTTCAATCCCCATCTCTTCCATCTCGAGGAAATCGGTGGAGTACGCCAGATGAACGGCCACGGTGTCGAAGAGGATCCCGCTTTCGAGGTCCGAACTCTTGTTGCGGAAGAAACGTTCGCTCTCCATCACCGCACGCGCGAGCGGGTCCCTGCTTTTTGCCACGGCTGCATACCTGGGACCCTGAAGGCGAACCTGACCGCACGTGTCCAGAGGGGCAAGGATCCTGTCGAGCCATGGCGCATTGAAAACGGCCCTACAGGCCCGAATGTCCCTACGGACGTTGTACTCTGCAACAGCGCCTGCGCCGCCGTCCTGGTGCGCGCGGAGGCTTCCGTGCATTCCTACAAAGCGTGCACTCTCCGCAACATGGGGAGCTTTTCGAAGAACCTCGGCAATGTTCGGCATCGGGCCTATGCAGATCAGGGTCACGGGCTGAGCGGATGCCTCCAGGGTTTCGATCATGGCCTGGACGCCGTCCTGATGAACGATACCCGGATAGGAGCTCAGCTCGTATCCAGCCACCCAAGGTGCCGGCGGCCCCGTCTCTTCTGCCTGCCGCATCCCGATCCCCACCGGGACATCCGGCCGTCCTGCAACCTCCAGCAGTCGTGCGATGACGCGGGCCCGGTATTCGGTGTCCCCCGTGTCGGAGACGACGAGGCGCACATCCATCTCCGGACACCGCAGCAACATGGCGAGCGCCCAGGTATCATCGACGTGCGTCCCGATGTCCGTGTCGAGAATGACCGGAATGCGCAGATCCCCGTGCTGATTCATTTCGTTGCTCTTGGGCGGACTCCAATGTTTCGCCTTCCCGGGCATCGCACGCCGGACCCGGTCCCCGACTACACCAGACGTTCTTCACCGCAAAAAATATACAGCCCGGGCCCCTTCTTTGCGCGACAGGCCAGGGTCATGTTCAATTCCGCAGCCAGCTGAACCGCCAGGGAGGTGGGTCTGGACACGGCCAGGATCACCGGGACGCGCGCCCTGGCCGCCTTTTGAACCAGTTCATAGCTGATTCGAGAGGACAGGACGAGGAGCGAAGCCTGCTTCAGTGTGCAATCCAGAAACAGCCGGCCAACCGCCTTGTCCAACGCATTGTGTCGCCCCACATCTTCCGCCACGGTTAGCTGTTCACCATCGGATGCATACAAGGCCGCCGCATGGGCTGCGCGCGTTTTGTTTCTCAACGGCTGGTAATCAGAAAGGGTTTCCAGGCAGTGGTACGCCTGTTGGATGTCGATGCGCACACCGTCGCTGATCGGCCGGATGGTTTGAAACAGGTCTTTGACGATCTCTTTGCCGCACAGCCCGCAGCTGGTCTGGCTGACGAATTCACGCCGGTCCATGATGTCGGCAATTTGCTCCTGGCGCGGGGCCTTGAGGGTCACGGCAACCACATTGGTGTCTTCTCCATCGCAGAATGCAATGTCATTTAGGTCCTCGGGGGAATCGACAATTCCCTCTCCCAGCGAAAACCCGGCCACATGCGCAATCTCATCGCCCGGCGTCCGCATGACAACGGCATAGGGCTTGCCCTGGACTCGAATCGAGAGGGGCTCTTCCGCAATGACCTCCTCTTCTTTCTCGTTTCTTGAAGTTAAATTCCAGTTTTTTATGGCTATTTTTATAGATCTATTCAAAATATTTTCCTATTCAAGCGCTATTATGAATCTATGATAAATATATCCTTCTTGTTTCAGACGCATCATTCGTTTCGAAGCGGAAAGGCACCTTCACCCTACGCCTTGGACGCCCGTCACCGGGTCCCCGGTCCGGGTTCCCCCTAGAAAAAGAGGAATGGATGAGGTTCCCACCGGGGGGAAGGATAGGATTTTACCATGATTGAGCCGATCATTAAACCATGGGCGGGGGTTTTCCCCACTCCCTACTCCTCAAAAAAGGTCATGGACTCTAATTCGTTCTCCTCTTCCTGCAAAAGGGTCTTCATCATCGCGTTTCCGGAGTTCCGGACATGCTGCCGCATGAGGTCGCAGCTGCTCGAAATGTCCTCCTCCAGAATGCTTTTCAATAATTTTTCGTGTTCCTTGGACGAGGAGACCCTTCTCTCAGAGGCATAGTGTTTCAAATCGGTGCGGAGCAGGACGTGCTCGAAGTTTCTTCTCAGGAGGTATTTCAACACCTTGTTTCCGGACATTTCCGCAATCTGTAGATGAAACTCCGCATCGAGAATCCACTTCTTTTGATCCATCCGCGGAGGGGAGTACGCCTCATAGGCACGAAACTTTTCTTCCAGGATCGCGCGATCCGCTGGTTTTCCCTTGATCACCGCCTGCTGGACCGCCTTCACCTCAAGGGCCTCGCGGACTTCGTAGGCATCCAGGATCTCCTGAGGGTCGATGGGCTTGACCGTGTACCCGCGATTGTTTTCCGAAAGGATGAATCCCTCCTGCTCCAATCGGTTCAACGCATTGATGATGGGGGTTTTGGACATGTGGAGCAGGTCGATCAACTCCCGGTAAAGCAATTTCTGGCCCGGGACAATCTTCCGGTGGAGCATCAGCCGCTTTATGCTTCGATAGGCCTCTTCAATGCGCGACTTTTCGTTTTCTTTTGTTTTCATGGCCTTTTCAAGAAACATCAAAGGAGGGAATTTCGATGGAGTCGCAAAAAGCCGTGACCCGGAGAATCGCCCCCGGCGATTTGAATCTCCCCGCGGTCCCGCTGAAAGCGGGACGGGGCCAGCGCGAGCGAAACCTTTTCAAGGCCTCACAGCCGAGCCCACAGCGGTCGAGCAGTTTTCGCGAGACCGTTCATTTCCGGTTGACAGGAACGTCGGAATCTTTTAAGATCTTAAATTAGATCCAATAAAAGATCAAGTATAAAATTCCTTTCCCCGGCCGCGCCCGGTACGCCCTCGATCACAGGAGCCTTCATGGAAAGCCCAAAAAAGGAAAATCCGGAGACCATTGTCCTCCATGTCAATGGAATCCCCCGAGAGCTGACCCTTGGAGACAAGCCCCATCAGATCTCTCCTTCCCACACCCTGACCCACACACTCCGGCGTACCCTGGGGCTTACCGGGACGAAGGTCGGGTGCGACCAAGGAGGATGCGGTTCCTGCACGGTCCTGATGGACGGGGTTCCCGTGCTGTCCTGCATGACCCTGACCGTGGAATGTGACGGGAAACACATCACCACCATCGAGGGCCTTCAAGACCCGAGGACCGGGAAACCGGATCCCATCCAGCAGGCCTTTATCGATCATTCCGCGTTTCAATGCGGTTTTTGTACGCCCGGCATGATATTGGCCTCCAAGGCCCTGCTGGAGGGACAACCCGCCCCGGATGAGCACGAAGTCAAGGAGGCCCTGGCCGGCCATTACTGCCGATGCATCAGTTACTACCACGTAGTGGACGCCGTGCTGGATGCCGCCAAAAAGGGGGAATAGGCTCGATGTCAACGCATTATCGCTTTATCGGAAAGCAAACCCCGCGAAAGGATGCCCTGGAAATTGTCACGGGCAAGGCCAGGTATATTGATGACACCCAGCAACCGGGCATGCTCTACGGCAAGGTCCTCAGAAGCCCCTATCCCCACGCCAACATTGTCCATATCCAAACGGATCGGGCCATGGCCCTACCGGGTGTTTGGGCGGTCCTGACGCACAAGGACGTGCCCGAGTGGAAGACCGGCATGCCCAGGCATCTGGGTGTGCTGAACCGCAGGCTGCGGCACGTGGGAGACGCGGTCGCCCTTGTGGCCGCGGAAACCGAGGAGCAGGCGTGCGAGGCGTTGGATCGGATCGAAGTGGAATATGAACAGCTCCCCGCGGTGTATGACGTTGAAGAGGCCATGAAGCCGGATGCCCCCCAATTGCACGACGATTTCCCCGGGAACAGGGTCCCGCCTTTCCCGGCCTTCGGACCCAAGACCATTGACAAAGTGGTCATGGGAGACGTGGAAGAGGGCTTCAGGTCTGCAGATTTTTTCCAGGAAGGGACCGTGAAATATGAAAACATCGCCAATCCCCTGCCGATCGAACCCCCCGGTGTCATCGCCCAATGGGAGGACGAAAACAGATTGACCGTCTGGTCGGGGACTCAGAGCGCCTCCTGGCACCGGTTTATCATGCAATCGAAAATGGGGTTTCCGGACATTCGCGCCATTGATACGCATTGCGGAGGCAGTTTCGGATCCAAGAATTACGCCCCCCAGCCGCTCTTCTATGCAGCCGCACTCGCCAAGGCAACCGGAAGGCCGGTCAAGGTCTGTTACACCAAGGAAGAACACTTCGGCGCCTTTGTCCTCCGGCTGGGGTCCCGGTTCCGCGGCAAGATCGGCATGAAAAAGGACGGCACCGTCACGGCGGTGTCCGGGGAGTGGTTCATTAATTCAGGGGCCTATTCGGACATGCCCCAGGCCCAAATCGCCGTGGGCTGTGGAGAGGCCCAGCTCGTTCTGCGGTGCCCCAACTGGGACCTCAAGACCCACCTCGTCTGCACCAATCGATGTGCCTCGGGGGTGATTCGCGGGTTCGGCGGTCAGGAGCTCGAGTCCTCCTTTGGACCGATCCTCCATGGGCTGATGGAACAGGCCGACCTGGACCCGGTCGAGTTCTTCAAAAAGAACTACGTAAAGCCCGGGGACACGTATCTCTGGCGGGAGGGAAATGTCTGGACCTGCCGCGGAAACGATTATTCCAAGGCCATCGACCGAGGCGCCGAGGCCTTTGGGTGGAAAGAGAAATGGAAGGGATGGGGGAAACCCACGACCGTCCAGGGGACCAAACGAATCGGCGTGGGGGTGGGGGTCCATGGCAATGCGGATGTGGGCGAAGACGAATCCGAGGCCTATGTACGATTGAATCCGGACGGCACGGCCGTGATCCATGTCCTGATCTCCGAATCCGGCATGGGGCAGCGGAGCAGCCTGTGCAAAATGGCTGCTGAGGTGCTGCAGCTTCCCCTGGAGCGCATCCACGTGACACCGCCCGATACGCTCCTGAACCCCTATGAGTTCGGTCTTGTGGGTTCCAGGGGGACCTATGCGGTGGGCTCGGCGGTGATCAAGGCGGCGGAAGGTGCAAAAAAGCGATTGTTCGAACTGGCCGCACCCAAACTCGAGGCCGCGGCTGAAGACCTCGAGACCCGGGACGGGGCGGTGTTTGTCAAAGATACGCCGGAGAGGTCCATCTCCTGGAGCCGTGCGATCGGTCTGATGCAGACCTGCATGGGGTTCGGTCGATTCGAGCCGGATTTCTCCGTGCCCAATTTTCTGATCCTTTTCACGGAGGTGGCCGTCGATATGGAGACAGGCCGAATCGACCTGATCCGGGTCCTCGGTGCCAGCGATGTGGGCCGGATCATCGATCCCCTGTCCCTGGAAGGACAGCTTTACGGGTCCCTCGGATCCGCAGGCGTGGATTCCGCCGTTTTTGAGGAATCGGTCCTGGATACAAGAAATGGCCATATCATGAATATGAACATGATGGACTATACGTGGCGAACCGCTCTCGACCTTCCCTGTTTCAAAAATGAGATCCTGGAGACGCCGCTCCGGACGCGCAGTTTCGGAGCCATTGGTCTGGGTGAGATATCCACATCCCCGGGTCCGCCCGCCATCCTCATGGCGGTCTCCAATGCCGTGGGGCAGCGGTTTCACGATTACCCCCTGACCCCGGACAAGATCTTGAAAGCCGTGGGCGATCTAGAGGGAGGGGAAACGCGATGAAACCGTTCAGACATGTCAACGCCGCTTCTCTGGATCATGCACGTTCGCTTCTTCATGAATTCCAAGGCAGGGCGAAGCTCATTGCCGGTGGAACGGATCTTCTCGGGGTCTTGAAGGGGGAAGTCCTTCCCGATCCGCCTGCGGTGGTCATCAATCTGAAGACGGTCCCCGGTCTCGACACCATGGAGGAAAAAGAAGGGGGGCTGAAGATCGGCGCCCTGACAAAGCTGGCCCCTGTCGCACAGTCCCCTCTGATACGAGAGCACTATAGCTCCCTCGCCCGGGCGGCGGAGTCTGTTGCCAGCCCCGAAATCCGAAACATGGGGACCGTGGGCGGGAATCTATGTCAGGACACCCGGTGCTGGTACTATCGATACCCGCATTCGATGGGCGGAAGGATTCAGTGTCTTCGTAAGGGAAAAGGTCCGTGCCTGGCTCCCAAGGGGGATAATCGGTATCACGCGATCTTTGGGGGGAAGAAATGCTTCGCGGTCTGTCCCTCGGACATGGCCGTGGTACTGGCGGCACTGGACGCAACGCTGCGGATTCTGGGCAAAGAGGGTGTACGGGAGGTGCCTGTCGCTGCGTTCTATCACCCGATGGGGTTCTCCCTCGAGCCGGATGAGATCCTCACGGAAATCCACGTCCCCCGACCCCCGGAGGATGCACGGCAGACCTTTCTCAAATTCCGCTTACGGAATTCCATCGACTTCGCCATGGTCAGCACGGCATCCGTGATGACTCTGTCGAAGGGGGTCTGTGCGGATGCACGGATTTTTCTGGGGGCGGTGGCGCCCACGCCCCATCGGGCCGTGGAAGCGGAAGACGCCATCAGGGGAAAGGCACTGGATACGGAAACCGTTGAAAAGGCCGCACAGGCCGCAGTGGACCGCGCAAAACCCCTGAGTAAAAACGCGTACAAAGTGGAGATCGCCAAGACCCTGATTCAAAGGGCATTGAGCGGCGAATAGGACGATGAAGCGGCCGTGGAAGGGAGTTCCAGCGCCGCCCCCCTATCCCTGCCGGAGCTTTCTTTCGATATCCTCCCGCAAAGACTTCTTGTCCAGCTTTTGGGCCCCTGTGTAAGGCATGGCGTCGATGAACTCGATCCTCTCGGGTAGCTGGAGCACCGAGGCCTTCTGGTCCTTTAAAAAGGAAATGATCCCCTCAAAGGTCAAGTCGGCCCCGGCCCGGGGCTCGATATAGGCGCACACCCGCTCCCCCATGTCCGGGTCCGGCATGGCAATGACGGCCACCGCCGCCACACCCGGATGACGGTTGATGAGCCCCTCGATCTCGGTGGCGCTGATGCTCTCCCCGCCGCGGTTGATCATCTCCTTGACGCGGCCCGTGAGGGTGATGTAGCCCCGAGGATCGATTCTGGCCACGTCGCCGGTCTTAAAAAACCCGTCCGCTGTAAAGGCCTTTTTGTTTTCCTCCGGATTGTTGAAATACCCCGTAAATACGCCCGGCCCTTTCAGGACCAGCTCCCCCTGTTCCCCCGGCGGGAGTTCGCGCCCGTCCCAATCGATGACCTTGTAGGTGTCGTAGGGGCAGGTGGGCCTTCCCACGGTGGTGCACACGGTCTCCAGATCGTCCCCGGGCCGGGTGATGACCGTCATGCCTTCCGTGGCCCCATACCCGTTGAAAAAGGTCATGCCCAGCTTCTCTCCCACATCCCGGATCATATCGGGGTGACTGGCCCCCCCGCCACTGTGCATTTTTTTGAGAGAGCGTAAATCATAGCGATCCAGGTGTTCGTACTGGACGAGCCTCTTGGCCAGGGTGGGGACCCATACGATGGAGGTCACCCTTTCCCGTTGGATGGTCTCGCAGATGTCCTGATTGTCCGTGGAATCCAGGAACACCACCTTTCCCATGGTAATCACGCTTCCGAGGAAGCCCTTGGTGAAGGTCAGGTCGTGGCCGATGGGGCCTGCGAGCAGATTCACGTCTTCGATACTTTGCTCCCATGACCGGGAGCAGAAATCGGTGGCGGCGATGAGGCTGTTGTGAGTACGGGGGACGATCTTGGGGGCGCCGGTGGTTCCTCCGGTCGGCCCCATGTGGGCCACGGCCATGGGATCCGGTCGTCGGGCGGCCAGCCGGGCGAGGTTCGCTTCCGTCAACGCGGCCTCCTCGATCAACCTTTCCAGGCTTGAAAAGGGTTTCGGATCCCCTTCGCCCCGGACCATCACCACGTTCCTGACATCCGGATGCTCTTTCAGGACGTCCCGAACGATGGGGCCGTAATCGGTTTTTTTGTATCCCGCGGGAACGATCCACCCCGAGGCCCCTGTCAGGCGGATCAGGTGGTCGATCTCATACTGTCGATAGCGATCGATCAAAAGGACCGCAACAGCCCCGATTTTCTGGAGGGCAAAATAGGCGACCGGAAACTCATTCCAGTTTGGAAGCTGGACAAGGACGCGGTCCAGGGGACGAATGCCCAGGTCCATCAAGCCGACGGCCAGTCGATCCGTTTTCTCCCGGGCCTCCCCATAGGTCAGCCGGGTCTCTCGATCCACAAAGGCTTCCTTGCCGGGCTGGATCCCCGCGGCCCGATCGAGCACATCCCCAAAGGTCAGTCCGGGCCACCACCGAAACCGGTTGTACCGTTCGGCATCCTCCTCCGGATACGGCGTGAATCCTTCCAGAAAATCGGCCATGAGGCTCCCTCGTTCCGAACGACCCCCTCCTCCAGAATCCACCCTGCTTTTCATGTTCCCTTCAGGAAGACATGTTCATCCTGCCATGGTGTTTGATGCAGGGTCTTACTTTTTCGCCTTGGCCTCCTGGATGGCCTGGTAGACCCTCTCCGGCGTCAGGGGCAGCTCCTGGATCTGAACGCCGATCGCATCGGATACGGCATTCAAAATGGCCGGGATGGTGGGCATGATCGCCCCTTCTCCCACCTCCTTGGCCCCGAAAGGCCCGGCCGGCTCGTTGCTTTGAACGATGATCACGTCCACGTTGGGCATATCCAGGGCCGTCGGGATCTTGTACTCGGCCAGGTTGGGATTCAGGACCTTTCCCTTTTCATCGAATTTGACTTCCTCGAAAAGGGCCTCGCCCAGTCCCATGGAAAGGGAGCCCTGCATCTGGCCTTCCACGGAGGTCACGTTGATGGCAAAACCGCAGTCATGGGCATCGTACATGCGGTCCACGTGGACCTTTCCGGTGTCCATGTCCACACTCACCTCCACCACCTGGGCGCTGGGGCCATACGCGGGGGACGTGCCCACGGCGGCCCCCTTGAACTTGCCCCCCAGACCGACCGGCCTGTATTTTCCCGTCCCGACGATGGGACCTTTTTCCAGGAAGGCGATGCGTGCGGCCTCCTTAAAGGTGAGTTCCTCGTCTTCGGAGGGATTGTCCGTGAAGCCGCGGTGTTCCTTGAGGTAGCGGGTGCGAAGACCGGAGATATCGGGGGTGGGTCCCTTGAAGACGACCCGGTTGTCCTGGATGTCCATCTGGTCCATCGGGACCTTGAGGAGATCTCCCAGAACGGCCAGGACCTTTCCCTTGGCGTCTTCTCCGGCCTCCTTGGCCGCATGGCCGGACATGAGCGTCTGCCTGCTGGAATAGGCGCCCAGGTCCACACCGTAGTCCGTGCTCCCTGAGCTCATCCGCATGCAGTCCAGGGACACCCCGAGGGCCTCCGCCGCGATCATGGCAAGGGCCGTGTCCGAGCCCTGGCCGATCTCAGCGGATCCGCTCATGAGGTGCGCCGTGCCGCCGTCCTCGCTGAGCTTGAGCACGGCGGTGGAGTGGGCCGTGTCCGAGCGGTAGATGGGGTACCCGGCTCCGGATACGAAAAAGCCGCAGGCCGCGCCCACGCCTTTGCCTGCAGGCATTTTCCCCCGTTTTTCCTTCCATTTGGCCCCGTCCCTCACCGCCTCCAGGCACTCCCTCATGCCGAAGCTGCTGACATTGAAATCATTGCAGGTCACGTCCCCGGCTTCCATGGCGTTCTTGAGCCGCATCTCCACAGGATCCAGCCCGAGCTCATTGGCGATGAGATCCAACTGCTGCTCAAAGGCGGCGCGGGCCGCCACACCACCATGCCCCCGCTGGGCCCCGCACGCGGGCTTGTTGGTGTAGATCCTCCACCCGTCGTACTTCATGTTGGGGAGCCTGTAGGGGGCCGCCAGAAGGGATCCGGCATAGTAGACCGTTGCAATCCCGAAGCTGGCATAAGCGCCCCCGTCGAGATACGACTCGTTGGTGAGGGCCATGAGGGTGCCGTCTTTTTTCACGCCGGTCGTCAGGATGTGCTTGAACTGGTGTCGTCCTCGTGAGAACAGAAAGACCTGCTCCCGCGAGTAGTTCATCTTGACCGGCTTGTGGGTCTTCATGGAGAGGAGGCAGGCACTCAGCTCCATGGGGTTGGTCCCGGCCTTGGGCCCGAATCCCCCACCCACATAGGGTTTGACAACCCGCACCTTGCCAATGGGAAGATTCAGGACCATGGCGATGATACGCTGGATATAGTGGGGAACCTGAGTGGACGTGTACAGGCTCAAGTATCCGTTCAGGTCAAAATCGGCGATACAGCCGTTGGGTTCCAGAAACGCACCGTCCTGCATCTTGTTCAGGAACGTATCCGTGCGAATGAGATCGCACTCCTTGTACGCGGCCTCCACATCGCCGAATTCCTGATGAACCTCGGCGCAGATGTTTCCCGCATACTTCTCATGGAGCTGCGGGGCCCCTTCCTTCATGGCATCTTCCATGGTCAGGACGGCGGGCAGTTCCTCGTACTCGACCTCGATGAGGGACACGGCCTCCATAGCGGTTTCAAGGTCGATGGCGGCGACCGCCGCCACCTCATCCCCGATGTAGCGGACGACATCGTGACAGAACACCTGTTCGTCGTAACGCGCGGGGCTGACGCCGTATTTGACGTATCCCGCCTCTTCGTGGGTGACGACCGATTTGACGCCCGGCAGTTTCCTGGCCTTGGACGTGTCGATGTTGAGAATCCTGCCGTGCGCGATGGGGCTCTGAAGCAGCGCCCCGTAAAGCATGCCCGGCAACTCGAGATCATCGATATACTTCGCTCGTCCGGTGGCCTTATCCGGGGCATCCAGCCTTGGAGCGCGACTGTTGATCACATGGTATGAAGCCATTTGAATCCTCCTTTGACGGCACTCACGGAAACCGCAGCATGATCGACCCGTGGGCCTTTTGCCTGAAAAAGTATGGGCGGAAGCCTGGTCGCGGCCCGGCGATCATTGCATGTCCTTCCCGGCCGCCCGAATCGCCTCGACGATCTTCTGGTAGCCGGTGCACCTGCAGAGGTTTCCGGATATGGCGGTGCGGACTTCCAACTCATCCGGATTCGGGTTTTTCTCGAGAAGACTCTTCCCGCTCAAGATCATGCCGGATGTGCAGAAACCGCACTGTATGGCGCCGTTCTCCACAAAAGCCTTCTGGATCGGATGAAGGCCCTCGTCGGTCTCCACACCCTCAATGGTGGTCACGGATTTTCCGTTGGCCTGCGCCGCCAGCACGAGGCAGGAGTTTACAGGCCGGCCATCCAGAAGAACGGTACACGAGCCGCAGTCTCCCTCGTCGCAGCCCTTTTTGGTGCCGGTGAGCTTGAGGTCGTACCGGAGCAGATCGACAAGGGTGCGGTTGGGAGGGACGGCCAGATCGTAATGCCGGCCATTGATGCTAAGACGAATGAGCTTGGTCATTTTTTCCTCCAAAAAGCAAGGTGGCGTACAAAACAGGGCCGGGGGGGCGTGTGTGCCGGCTTCCCGGCTAGGCCGCGCGATCCAGGGCCAGAGCGAGCGCTCTGCGGGTCAAGGTCGAGACCATGTCCCGGCGATATGCGGCGGAAGCCCGGAAATCGTCGATCGGCTTTGCATCCGCTGCAGCGGCTTCTCCTGCCTTGGCCAAGAGCGCGTCAGAGGGTTTCTCTCCCACGAGGGCCTTTTCCGCCGAAGGCGCGCGGAGAGGCGTGGGGGCCACGGAACCGAGCACGATGCGCGCGCTTTTGATCTCATTGTTCTCAAGAGTCAGGCACGCCGCCACGTTGACGATGGATATCTCGAGGGTCTCGCGAACCCCGAGCTTGATGTAGGCGCTGCCGGTTTGATCCGGTTGCCTTTTCAGCCGGATGGACTCCACCATCTCATCGGGACCCAGGACCGTCAGGCCCGGGCCTGTGAAAAGCTCTTCCAGGGGGAGGGTCCTCTCCCCCGATGCGCTTCGAACGATCAGGTCCGCGCCATAGGCGATCAGGGAAGGAGGGAGGTCGGCGGCGGGTCTTGCAGATACCAGATTGCCCGCGGCCGTGGCGAGGTTTCGAATCAAGGGAGAGCCCAGTTTCGAGGCCCCTTCAGCCAAGGCGGGAAACATCTCCTTGATTTCCGTCGCCTCGGCCACGTCCGCAACCTTCATGCAGGCGCCGATGCTCAGGCCGTCGTCAAGACTGTTGATGCCTTTGAGGGTATCGATTCGGTCCAGGGAGATCAGGTTCTCGGGAGCGATCAGCTTCTTTTTCATGTTGACAAGCAGATCGGTCCCGCCGGCCAGCGGCCGGGCCTTGGGGCCCATGTCCCCCAAGAGCTGGCAGGCCTCCTCCACGGTTTGGGGTTCATGAAACTCAAATTGGGGTAGTAACATTTTCTCTCTCCTTTTCCTCTGCGGTTACCCGCCTAAAAGGATTCCCGTCGAATATCTTGGCCGATCCCCGATAGAGCAAGAGACCGTGTTTCATTCCGTTTGGAGGACCCTGTCACCCGCCCATCCGCTCCCTGACCGCCGCCAGCTTCCGGATGTGGCCCTTTTCCTGTTCAATCAATGCTTCGACAATTTTACCATCGGACTCGCTTAGATAGGGTAAAAATTCTCTGAAATACAATATGGCATCTTTCTCGAAACCGATGGCCAGGCGAAAGACGTCTTTTTCCTCAATGGCTTTTTGAACGAATTCCTCCGAATCCATCCGGGAATAGAGACGATCGTCAATCACGGAATCCATGTAGGCTTCCATGTCCTCGTTATACTCCACCTGGCGGTCTTCCTTGGGCAGGCGATCGAGAATTTGAGAAAAGGCTGCGACGTGCCTCCCTTCCTCCTCCATCAGGAATTGAAACAGGTCTTTCATGTCCTGGTGCGTGCTCAATTCACTCACCTTTGCATAGAACTGTTTCCTCTTTTTTTCCTTCTCCACCGCCGCCTCGACCACCTCGCGCGCTGAAAAAACAACCGCCATGACGAATCCTCCAATGGCCGGCAAAAGCCGCAATTCTTAAAACAGCACAGATACGCTCCGCCCTGGTGTGCTCCCTGAAGGAAAGCGCTTCCCTTCTATTTTTCTGCCGGGGATTTGGAAGCAACCGCAGGGAAGGAGAGGGCTTCAGTCAATACGTAAGCTGCCTGCAGATAGGAGGTGGGACAGAGCGGAAAACACTCCTTGCAGTTCCAGCACTCCTTGGCGGCGATCTCCGGAATGAAAGCGATCTCCCGATTTCCACCCCTGTTGATGAATCCGATCGCATGTTTCTTCTTGACTTCCGCACAGTACCTCACGCAAAGACCGCACAGGATGCAGAAGGACGACTCCTTGCCGAAACGGTTCCTGTCCGCTCCATATTCCTGGGCGAGCTCCTGCAGTTTTTCGGAATCCGGGGCATGCGCCATCAACAGCTCCAGGATCATCTTTCGAATCTTGTCCACCAGCTCAGAGCGCGTTCTGACGACCAGGTCCGGTTCCACGGGATAAAGGCAGGCGGCCACGGTTTTCATCCTGCCCCGCGTTTCCACCTCCACCGTGCACATCCGGCACCCTCCATAGGGCTCCAGTTTCTCATGATGGCAGAGTGTCGGGATATCGATACCCGCTTGCTGGGCCGCCTCCAGGACCGTCATCCCTTCCGTGGCCTTCACTTCTTTTCCATCGATCTGTAACAGGATTTCGCTCATCGTATTCTTCTCATTCTGCAATGTTTGCTTCGTATTCATCTCTGAAATACCGCAGGGTGCCCTTGAGCGGATCGGCCGCCGTTTTTCCCAGGGAGCACAGGGAAGCGGCCCCCATGACCTCGGCGATCTCCTCCAGGAGCTCGATGTCGCCCGATCTCCCCTCTCCTTGACGGATACGGGTCACGATCTTGAGCATCTGCCGGATACCTTCCCGGCACGGGACGCATTTTCCACAGGACTCGTTGGTGAGGAAGTTGAGGTAAAACCGGGTCAGCTCGACCATATTGGTGTCCTCATCCAACACCAGCATGCCTCCGGCACCGATGGGAGCGCCGATTTTCGACATCTCATCGAAATCCAACGGGGTGTCCAGAAAACGCTCCGGAACGGAGCCTCCCATGGGGCCTCCAAAGTGGACCGCCTTGAGTTTCTTGCCGTCTCGAATCCCGCCGCCGATATCGTAGACAATCTCCCTGAGCGTGGTCCCGAAAGGGACCTCCACCACTCCTGTGTTGCGAATCGCACCGGACAAAGAGAGGAGCTTGGTTCCTTTGCTCCTGTCCGTCCCGATGCCGGCATACCAATCCGCGCCCCGGTTGATGATCTGAGCGACGTTCGCCCAGGTCTCCACATTGTTCAGGTTGCTCGGTCTGTTCCAGATCCCGCTCACGGACGTACGAATGTATTTGGGTCTCGGCTCCGGGTTTTTCCCCTCGATGGATCGCATCAGGGCGCTGGACTCCCCGGAAACGAAGATGCCCACATCAAAGTGCACCTCCACGTCAAAGTCGAACCCGGACCCGAGGATATCATCCCCCAGGAGGCCGTATTCCCTGGCCTTGGCAAGGGCCGTTTCAATGTTCTGAATCAGCTGTGGGCTGTCATGACGGGTGTATATGAATCCCTGGTGCGAGCCGATGGCATAGGCGCCGATGATCAGGCCCTCCAGCACACAATGGGGATTTCCGGTGAAGAGGGCCCGGTCCATAAAGGCGCCAGGCTCTCCTTCGTGACCGTTGACGATCACATACTTTTCCTCCCCCGGTGCATTACGGGCCGTCTCCCACTTCAGGCCGGCAGGAAACCCGCCGCCGCCGCGTCCCCGCAGGTTGGCCTTCTTGATCTCTTCAAGGACTTCCTCGGGCCCCATTTCAAAGAGGGCCTTGGACAGGGCCGCGTAACCGTCGATGGCCAGGTAGTCCTCCAGGCTTTGGGGATCGATCCGCGTGTTGGCGCCGATCAGGTTCCGCACCTGTTTCTTGTAAAAGGGGACGTCGGAGAGATGGGCCGCTTTCTCTTCAGTGCCCGGGTCCGTATAGATCAAGCGATCCACGACCTTCTTTCCGAGTACGGTCTCCTGAACAATCTCCGGGACATCCTCCGGAGTGACCTCCATGTAGCAGATCTCGTCGGGATAGATCACCACATTGGGTCCTCTGTCACAGAAGCCGTGGCAGCCGGTCGCCCGAAGTGCCACCTTTTCCGCGAGGGACTGCTTCTTGATTTCTTCTTCAAACGCCCGAATCACCCTGTCATTTCCCTGGCCGAGGCAGCCCGCGCCCGCGCATACGGCAATCGAAGGCGTATCAGGATCTCGTTTGGATGCGATCTCTTTTCTGAGGGCTTCCAGTTCAGCAGCTGACGTTATCTTTGGCATCGTCTTTCCTTAGTCGTACTTTTTCAAAATTTCTTCCACATGGGCGGGTGCGACCCTGGAGTGGTGGTCCCCGTCGATGATCATCTCGGGCCCCAGAGTGCAGGCCCCGAGACAGTTGCCTTCCACGAGGGTGAACCTGGATTGAGAGTCTGTTTCGCCGGGTTTGATCCCGAGCACATCGCTGACCTTGTCCAGGATCCGTTGCGAGCCCCGGACATGACAGGACGTGCCCATGCAAACGTGAACTTCATGCCGTCCCGGTGGCTCCAAACGGAACGTTTTGTAAAAGGTGGCGACCTGAAGCACCTGGCTGAAGGGGACTTCCAGCCTCTCGCTGACCTTCACCAGGACCTCCCTGGGAAGCCATTGCATTTCGTGTTGTATTTCCATTAACACGCGGATGAGCGAACCGGCCTTGCCCTGGCATTCTTCTAGAAGGGTATCCACTTTTTCATTGTCCATAGCTTCCTTCCCGGTCTCATTTTTCCTAAACCACGGTCACGAGGTTCCGGCTTTCGTCGAATGCGATCCATCCATGCATGGCGGATTGGTGCAGGTGCCTGGCCATATCCGTGGGGTGGATGCCGCACAGCTCGGAGAGTTCCTCGGGTGAACAGGCTTTTTTCCTCAAGATCGCCATCATCTGGCTGATCTCCAATTTGTCCCCTATGAATTCCTGATACAGCCTGTCAAACTCTTCGCTTTGATAAAAATCATTGTACGCCTCTTCCGATCGAACAGGGATCCTCAGCTTTTCCCTCTCCACGAGCTTGACATAGGGGACCAGGCCTCTCGCGGCATCCAGCTTGGACCGCCATCCATTTCCCTGGATTCCCTCGGCCTTGCCAAGGGGTCCCAGTTTCCTCACCTCTGCGGAAAAGTCGTTCACGACTTCCGCGAAACGGTTGCCTTCGGAGGCGGCAATATATTCGAGCCGGACCCGTTCCGGAAAAATTCCCATCTGCTTGAGCAGTCTTCTGGCGATGTACATCGTACTCAACGCGATGTAATTGCCTTCTGTGATGTAATGGCACTCACCGGGCCAGCAGCCGCCGATGAACACCCCGTCCGCTCCGTGAGAGAACGCCCGGAGGATGAATTCCAGGTCGATTCTGCCCGTGCACATGAGGCGGACGAGCTTGATATCCGTTGCATATTGTTGTCTGGAAACTCCAGCCAGGTCAGCGGCCGAGTATCCTCACCAATTGCACAGAAAGCCCAGGATCTTCGGTTTAAACATCGGTCTCACAGCCATCCTTGTCACACTCCTCAGCTTGCATGCATTGCTTCTCTGGTTTGTGGAAATTCCTCAAGGCCCGGTTCTTCATCGGCTTCCGGAAACGCCGCGTCGATCTGGCAAAAGACCTCATCATCGGTGAAATGCTTCAGGTAGATCGCCCCGGTCGGACACCTCGAGTTGCACAGTCCGTCCCCCTTGCACAGGACGGGATTCACCCTGGCCTTTCTGCCTTTGGGCGTATCCACGAACTCGATCGCGCCGTAGGTGCAGACCGAGATACAGGCACCGCACGAGACGCAGTCCTCCTCCCGGACCTCGCAGACCGCCCCTGAGGCGATGACCGAGTCCTTTGTGAGGATGGTGGCAGCCCGGCCCGCGGCGCCATAGGCCTGGCTGATGGTTTCCGTAATGTGCTTGGGATAGTGTGCGGTCCCGCACAGGAACACGCCGTCGGATGCGGTGTCCACGGGCCTCAGCTTGACATGGGCCTCCTGAAAGAAACCATCCGTATTGAGCGACATCTTGAAGAGCTTGGATACCTCGTGGCTCGTGGCCGAAGGAACGACAGCAGCGGCCAGGGCCAGCCATTGGGTGTCCAGCTCGAGGCGCTGCCCCAGGACCGGATCGGGCACCGTGACCCTCAGGACGGGCTGCCCGCCTTCTTCCACCGCTTCCACCTGGGGCTTGTCGTCCGGCTCGTACCGGATGAACCGGATTCCCTTGTCCGCCGCCTCCCGGTAATAGTCTTCCTTGAAGCCATAGGTCCTCATGTCCCGGAAGATAATGGTGATGTTCATCTCAGGGTTCAGCTCTTTGAGCTCCAGGGCGTTCTTCACGGAATGGCTGCAGCACACCCGGCTGCAGTAGTTTCTCTCCTCGTTTCTGCAGCCCACGCACTGGATCATCACCAGATTCGGCGATTGGATCAGCGCTTCGTCCCCCTGGGCGATCCGCTCCTCCAGCTCCATCGAGGTCAGCACCCGGTCGTCTTCCCCGTAAAGGTACTCGGCGGGCTGGTATTCGTCGGCCCCGGTGGCGAGGATGGTGACCCCGTGATGGATCTCCTTTTCCCGCCTTTTGGAGGTGATCCGCGTGGTGAAGTTCCCCACGTAACCCGTGGCCTCGTGGATGGTGGCGTCCGTGTACACGTGGATGTTGGGGTGCTTGTAAACCTCCCGAATCCTGTCCTCCAGAAAGGCCTGGACATCCATCCCTTCCAGGGTGTGGTGAAGCCTTCGGGCCACCCCACCCAGTTGCGGCTCCTTTTCCACCAGAAAGACCTCGAAGCCCTGCTCGGTCAGGCTCAGGGCGCTGGTCATCCCTGCGACGCCCCCTCCCACCACCAGGACCCTCTTGTCCACGGGGAGCTCGAACTCCTGGAGCGGTTCCAAAAGGGCGGTCCGGGCCACGGACATTCGGACGATTTCCTTGGCCTTTTCCGTGGCCTCTTTGGATTCCCTGGAGTGGACCCAGGAGCAATGCTCCCGGATATTGGCCATCTCGAAGAAATAGGGATTGATTCCACCCTCACGGCAGGTATCCCGGAACAGGGGCTCGTGGGTCCTGGGGGTGCACGCGGCGACCACCACGCGGTTGAGCCCCTTGTCACGGATCTGGTCTGCGATCTGCTGGGCATTGTCCGTGGAGCAGGCAAAAAGGCTTTCCTGGGCGTGGACCACGTTGTCCAGACCTGCGGCATATTCGACCACCGACGGGACATCCACCACCCTTCCGATATTCGCGCCGCAATGGCACACAAAGACCCCTACCCGGGGCTTTTCTCCCGAGACATCCCTTTCCGGCGGATACACCCTGTCTTCTGCAAGCCTCCCGCGCCGGTAATCAAGCAGCTCGCTGCACAGGGCGTCCGCGCCGCTGGCCGCCATAACCGACTCGGGAATATCCACCGGACCTTGGAAGGCCCCGCTCACGAAAATCCCGGGGACCGTGGTCTGAATGGGGTTGTCGAACATGGTCCGGCAGAATCCATGATCATTGAGCTCAACGCCGAACGTGCCCGCCAAATCCTCCACCTGATTCGGAGGAGTCAGCCCGACGGACAGGACCACCAGGTCGAACTCCTCCTCCTTGACCCCGTCCTCGAGCGTGGAGTACCGGATGGTCACGTTCTTGCTCCCCGGGATCTCCTTTCCTATGGAGACGTAGCTCCGGATAAAACGGACGTCGGGCAGGCTTTCCGCCCTCTGATAGAAACGCTCGAAGTCCTTTCCAAACGACCGGATGTCATTGTGAAAAACCACCGCCTCGAGGTCCGCGTGGTGGTCCTTGGCCAGAATCACCTGCTTCTGGGTATAGGTGCAGCATACGCCTGAGCAGTAGCTGTTGCCGCCTTCCGTGACCTGCCTGGACCCCACGCACTGAATCCAGGCGATCTTATGGGGATGCGTTTTATCGGAAGGGCGCAGGATCTCGCCTTCGTAAGGCCCGGTAGCGCACAAAAGCCGTTCAAAGTCGAGGCTGGTCACCACGTTTTCAAAGGTACCGTACCCGTAGTCCCCCCTCAGCCCGGGGTCGAAGACTTCGTAGCCCGGGGAAAGGACGATGGCCCCCACCTCGATCTCCAACTCCTCCTCTTTCTGGTGGAGGTCGATGGCCTCGTTCTCACAGGCGCCCAGACAGATGTTGCACTTCTCGTCTTCAAAGTAGAGGCACGCATTGGGGTCCACATAGGTGATCAGCGGCACGGCCTGAGAAAAGTAGATATGGATGGCCTTGTTCATGGACATGTCTTGATTGAACGGGTCCGGGACCTTGACCGGGCATCGCTCCACACAGCTCGTGCATCCCGTGCACCGGTCCTCGATGATGTACCTGGGCTTCTTGATCAGAGTGACCTTGAATTCGCCCGCTTTCCCTTTGACCCTTTCCACCTCGGTATAGGACAGGATCTCGATATTGGGATGCCGCGCGCATTCAATGAACTTGGGGGACTCAATGCACATGGAGCAGTCGTTGGTGGGAAAGGTCTTGTCCAGCTGGGCCATCTTGCCCCCGATCGCCGGGGACTTGTCCACCAGGTAGACCTTGAAGCCTGTTTCGGCGAGATCAAGAGAGGCTTGAATCCCGCTGATTCCGCCACCCACGACCAACACATCCCCAAAACGGGTGCCCGCAGGATGTTCCACAAACGGCCCTTCAACGATTTCTTTTTCCACTTGGCTCCGTCCTGTTCAGGGATCTACTCCCCGATCGCTTCTAGAATGATTTCCGTAATGTCCTTGATCTCTATCTTGTCTTCCACATCCAGGGTCAACCTGCTGTCTTCAAAATTGGCGATACAGTAGGGGCAGGACGTGGCCAGGATGTCCGCGCCGGTCTCTATGGCCTGCTCCACCCGGAGATCGGAGAACCTCTCCCCCTTGGGCGTTTCCATCCAGATCCTGCCGCCTCCTCCTCCGCAGCACAGGCTGTCTTCAAAGGAATCCGGCATCTCAACCAGCTCCAGACCGGGGATCCCCTGCAAGACCCCCCGGGGCTCCTCATAGATGCCGTTATGGCGACCCAGATAGCACGGGTCGTGGTACGTCACCTTCTTCCCGACCTCCTGGGTCATCTCGAGCCTCCCCTCCTGAATCAGCGTGAAAAGGTATTGCGACATATGGATGACTTCAAAACCCACGCTGAACTCGGGGTACTCGTTTTTGAACGTGTGGTAGCAATGGGGGGAAGAAACCAGGATCTTCCGGACGCCATGATCGATGAAGGTCTTGATGTTTTCCCTGGCCAGCCGTTTGAAGACCTCCTCGTCGCCGGTTTTGCGGATGCTCTCCCCGCAGCAGTTCTCCTTTTCTCCCAGGATCCCGAATTCCACCCCCGCACGATTGAGAAGGGCGGCCGTGGCGGCAGCCACTTTTTTCAGTCTCGGGTCGTAGCTGAAATAGCATCCAACGAAATACAAGACGTCCATTCCTTCCGTGAACGTCTGGACAGACAGGCCTTTTGACCAATCCGCCCTCTTTTCCCTTTCTTCATTCAGGGGATTGCCTTGGCCGACCAGGCTCGCACTGATTCCGCGGACGGGCTTGACCGCGGCGGGAAAGACCCCGTACTCCGTGGCAATCCTGCGCGCGGCGACGCCGACCTCGATCTGGTTCACTCCCCTGGGGCACCGTTGCGGGCATCTTCCACACGTCGTGCAGCGCCAGATCTCCTCGGTTTCGATCTCGGTCAGTCCCCAGGCGGCCTGCCGAATGATCTTTCGCATGCTAAAGGGACGCACCCGATTCCAGGGACAAACCGCATCGCACAACCCGCATTGATAACAGTACTTGAACGATTCCCCGCCGGTCTCCTTGAGGAGATCCAGGACTTCTTCTAAAGGAGTTACAGTCTCCACGTCTTGACCTCTTTTTCTGGGATCCGGTTACCCCTTGGATAACCGAGAAAACGTCTCCATCAATTTCTGCTTTCCATATCTTTTCACCAGCACATCATAGGCCAGCTCCATGTCGCCCTGGGGGACGGCCTCTTCTTCTTCCACCCACTCTTCCCTTTCCTCGTAGACCAGGGCATCGAACTTGCAGGCCTGTACGCACATAGGTTCCGAGAGCGGAGGATCATCCTCGCACATGTCGCACTTCAGGGGGAGACCGGAATCCGGCTCCTTGAAATAATCCCTGGACGGACACGATGCCGGGCAAAAGCTGCACTCGGAGTACTGCTTTCCGTCGATGGTGTAGATGTTCCTTCCATTGCATTCGGCCTTGATATACCCGCCGGCACGAACCGGAACATACACATCGGCGATTTCATCCATGATCACACGAATCCTGGATCTCGCCGGGTTCATGCTGCTGTATCTGGGCACGGCATGAAACGCGGAGCAGGCCAGTTCGCAGGACCTGCATCCCGTACAATTATCCACATTTACTTTGATGTCCTTGACGATCTTCTTTTTCTTGCCGTCTTTCACGGTGCCCCCCCTAGTTCTCTTCCCAGATGCCGCTTTCCTCGAAGTCCTTGACCACAAAGTCCAGGTCCAGTTCTTCCAGCGTCTCTCTGATCGGAACGCCTTCCTTGTTCCATCCCTTGAACTCGTAGTAGTCGTCGAGCAGCTTCTGCTCGTACTCTTCGTCCCTCACCGCCCAGTGGTCCTCGGGCGGCCTTTCGTCCTTTCTCCGGAGCCCCCTTTTCGCATTGACCGCACGAACCAGGTTCCGGTTCCTCTGGAATACCTTCCAGAGCTTGTCCTTGTCGAACTCGATGCCGGTGGCGAGTGTCAGGACGTTCGGTAAGTTGTTCATGTGGTAGGCGACGCCCCCGCCGAACTGCCCCCTGAAGGACGAGACGAAACCACAGATCCCTGTGGAATCGTCAATGTAGTGCATGGCCTCGTTCCAGTCCGTGACCAGGCAGGAGTCCTTATTGGATATCTCGTTTCGCTTTTCCCACTTCATGAAAATGTCGATGAACTTCTGATCCGGCACGGCCTCCCATCTCTTGACAAATTCCTCCCTTGCCTCGATGGTCGGGAGGGGGTCCTGCGGGAACGACCCCTCAATCTGAGTGATGGCCATCTTCTCGCCCGTAGCGATCATGAGAAAATAGGGGGGGTTCAACTTGCCCAGCTTGATGGGCAGCTGTTCGAACTTCTTCGTGGTGTTGTGGTCGTACGCCTCCGCGCCGTTTCCGATCTGGCGGGCGGCCCAGTACACGCCGTTGGCCAGGACATCCCCGATGCCTTCCCGGTGTACGATCTTTTCCATGAGGTAGTAGAACCGTCCCTGGGTATCGGGCGGCATGTCCGGCAAATCTTCATCCGTCAGGATGCCCGCCTCATAAAGCTCCAGGGCAAAGGCGATCACCTGGGGCGTGGAGTAGGAGTCCAGGCCGTAATCCTGTGCAATGCCCAGGATCTCATACGTAAAATCCAGCTCCTGAAAAGCGGCCATGTGATAGGTGTCTTTTCCGTAGCACTTGTAGGCGAACCGTTTCCTGCCCGGCCAGGAAATCACATTGCGGCATTTCTTGGGGCAGTTGAAGCAGCTTGTCTGGCGGTCCATGTGGTCGTACTTGAGCTTGCGCCACCTCTCTTCCAGCTCTTCGCTCCAGAAGTTCTTTCTCCTGGTACGCGCATTTCCCCAGGCAAAATTGTTGTGATGGAAGCTGTCATCCTCATCCACGGCCATCCAATCGCCGCATCCGTCGCTCTCGGCGATTTTTTTATGAAGCGACTGGCATTCTTCCCAGAGCTCCTCCGGCCGGGCCACATACACCTCCTTGGTCCCCCGGACAGCAATGGCCTTCAACCGCTTGTCCCCCATGACCGGGCCCGGCCCCCGGGCCGCGCTGGAGTGACCATGATCGATGGAGGATGTGTACACCCGGTTTTCGCCGGCCGGGCCGATGGCCGCCACCTGGATGCGGTCGTCCTTCAACTCCTTTTTGAGCAGCTCCCCGGTCTCCGCAGAGCCCTTACCCCGAAGGTGCGTTGCGTCACGGATCTCCACGGTGCCGTTTTTGATGTACAGGTAGACCAGGTCCGGGGCCTTGCCGCTGATGACGATTCGGTCATATCCCGCATACTTCAGCTCCGGCCCGAAAAACCCTCCCATCAAGGAGTGGGCCATCAGGTTGGTCTGGGGGGAAAACGTGTTCACCGCGGTTCGGTTGGCGCCGGGGGCAGGGGTTCCATGCAGCAGACCGGCACTGAATATCAGGAGATTGTCTTCGGAAAATGGCTCCGTATCCTGGGGGACCCTTTCGAACAGGATTTTGGCGGCAATCCCCTGGCCGCCGAGAAATAGTTCCATATCCCTGGGGTCGGTTTCCACTTTTTCAATGTTCCCCGTGGTGAGATCAATCTCTAATTGATATCCTGTCTCGGCATATCTCATTTTCAGCTCCTCCACATAGTGCTCAAAATGACTTATTCATGAGCACTCAATAACCCTTTCTTTAGTATTTATTGCTATTCCAGTATTAATTCGGATACTTTGTCTTCTCTTTCACCTTCCTTACATTGCACATGAGGGACTTCATGTCCGGGTACCCCAGGATACATTCCCGACACTGGGCGTCGGTGAGAAGATTGGCATTGGCCTCTCCTTCCCACCCATGAGGCACCAGCAACACCCCCTCGGCCAAACGCTCATTGACCCGCAACTTCATCCTCACCTGACCACGATGGGTGGACACAATCACATCGTCCCCCTCGCTGAGACCGAACGTATCGGCGGCCTGCACCCCGATCTCGGCCAAGGGCTCAGGGACCTTTTCCCTCAAAGACTGGACATTCCGATGCTGCCCGTGTGTAAAGTAGTAGTTTCTGTGGCCGGTGGAAAGAATCAACGGGTACTTCTCCAGGAGCTCCTTGTCAACGCTTAATGGACCCCTTTCCGGTTCCCGATAATCCGGCAGGGGACTGAACCCCACCTTTTCCAAAGCATCGCTGTAGATCTCGATCTTGTGGGTGGGGGTCTTGAACAGATGGTCCGGAATCCCGTAGGTCTTTTCCTGATAGTAATCCCCCTCCGGCTTTTCATTGAGGAGGTAGTCAAAGGTGAGCCCGGAGGGCTTTAATTCAAAACCGACCAACTCCTCCTCCGACTTCCACGGGAAGAGCTCCCCCATATCGAGCCTTTTGGCCAGCTCCGTCAGGAGCTTCCACTCGGACCAGCTCTCGTGCAGAGGCTCGATGCACTTCTTTCTCAGCATGAGATAGGGCAGGCAATGGCACACATTGTAGTTGTAGGCCACACCCCATTTCTCGAGATGCGAGCAGGCGGGAAGGACATAGTGGGCCTCCTTCCCGGTCTGTGTCATAAAGAGGTCGTGCACGACAAGGAGGTCCAGCTTTCGAAAGGCCCCGGTAAAGGCATTGCTGTCCGGCATGGAGAGCAGCGGGTTGCCGCCCACGACCATAAACGCCTTCAGTTTGTCAGGGATGCTCTCGGGAACCATTGTGACCACGCCGTAAGGGCTTCTTCGTCCCCAGACCTCGAAGAATAGCGGGTAGAGGTCAGCACCCAACGGCTCTCCTTCCACCGCGAGTCCCACATTCCCCAGCGGCACTCGCGGGCTGATCACCCAGCCGCCCGGGTTGTTGATGTTGCCCGTGATGATCTGCAGGGTTGCGAATGCACGGCTGTTCTGGGTGCCGTTGGCGGTCTGGTCCTGGGTGCAGGTGCCCTGGTAAATGCTTGCGCCCTCTGTACCGGCAAACAACCGGGCCAGCTCGCGAATGTCCTCCGCAGGGACCCACGTGATCTCCTGGGCCCATTCGGGTGTGTACTTCTGAATATGGGGAATCAGCTTGTCGAAACCAAAGGTGTGTTTTTCGATGAATTCTTCGTCACAGAGCTTTTCGTTGACGATGACGTGGATCATGGCCAGGGCCAGGGCACCGTCGGTGCCCGGCCGGATGCGAAGGTACATGTCCGCATTGTCCGCCAGGGGAATCCGTTTCGGATCAATGACCACAAGCTTGGCCCCCTTTTCCATGTTCTCTTTCAGGGCCAGGTTCAACGGGAAATCCGATTCTTCGGGGTTGTGCCCCCAGAGGATGTAGAGGTTGGAGTCCAGTTCCTCTGTGGGGTATTTTCCAAAGGTGATTTGCCTGGTACGGATGCGCATGCGGTAACAGACGCTCTCCACGGAGAAGAAGTTCGGGGAGCCGAAGGCCGCCTTGAACCTCTGGACAAGGCCCGCCATCTCCAGGTTCTCCACCCCGATGGAACCACAGAACATGCCCAACACCTGGGGACCGAACTCCTCCCTGAGGCGGTCGAGCTTGTCCGAAATCTCATCCAACGCCTGATCCCAGGATATCCTCTGAAAGTCCCCGTTCACCTTTTTCATGGGGTACTTCAGCCTGTCGGGACTGTAGATGTTGTCCAGGGCCGCTTCCCCCCGGGGGCAGAGCTGTCCTTTATTGAGGGGATGGGATTCAAGCCCCTCGATCTTGACCGCCTTCCCGTCTTCCACGGTCACCTTGGAGCCGCAGCTGTGATAACAGAGCGTGCAATCCGTATAGATTTTCTCTGTATTTCCCATCTCAACCTCTCTTCGATGGACGACTCAACACCGACCAGGGAAGGGTTCTGTCACCCTTCGAGGGCCCGACCCTGTCGGCATCCATCTCGGCCGGGATCAGAACTGATTCTCTATCTTATGAATGGTCTCCTTGAGCAATGTGGAGTATTCCTGAATCATGTCGTCCGGGATCTGCTTCTTTAAGCCCACCACCCAGATGGCGCCTTTGAGGTCCTCTCTCCTGACGTCCAGAGGAACGGCCAGGGCCCTGATTCCCTCAATGTACTCCTCGTCGTCCAGGGCGATCCCCTCCTCTCGAACGCGTCTGATCGCCTCCTTGAACTTTTTTTTCTCTCTTGACGTAAAAGGCTTGGAACGAAGGACCTTCTTCTCCGCAAGCATCCTGTCGATCTCTTCATCCGGCAGGAGCGACATGAGGGACTTGCCATGGGCCCCTGTAAAAAGCGGGATGTGGAGCCCGATTTCAGAGGAGACCCGCAGGTCGAAAGAGGCGTCCACTTTGTCCACAATGATGGCCCGAGCCCCTGATCGCATACCAAGGAACGCGGACAGTCCTGTTTTTTGGCTGAGTTGTTTCAGATGGGGATGGACCGTCCGGATCAGGTCGGAGCTGTTTTCAGCCGCCTTCCCAAAGACGAAGAGCTTGGGCCCGAACCGGAACCGATTGTCACTGTTTTCCAAAACGCCCAAGTCCGTCAGGGTATGCAGAATATTGTAGACCGTGCTTTTGTTGAGGTTCAGTTTCTCGGACAGCTCGCTCATGCTCGAAGGACTCTTTTTTTCCGTCAGGTACTCCAGTATACTGAAGCACTTATACAGGGCCGGGACTCTTTTGAATTCCGCTTTCATGGCGTCTCGCGAATCCATCGAATATTCTCTATAGCGAACGACTGTTCTCTCTATAAAACATTTCTCGCCCCCTTGTCAACCAAAATCTGCCCACCTGCTCGTGATTTTCGCTCGGCTGATCCTGGCAAAAAAGCCTTCAAATATAGCTCAACACTTTAAATTTAATAGATTTCTCAATCCTCGCTTGCGATCGCCCCCTGTTTTTCAGTTGACATGGCCGTCACACAATCTGCAAAATATAAAAGTGCATTTCATCATATGAAACTAATGAGGGCTGTTTTCGCGGGCGACCGGCAGTCTTTCCCGACTTCCGGGCAGAAAGGGAAAGGAGGAAAGGACCATGATGGATTTGGAAAACCTCACGCTGGGGCAGGTTCTCGAGAACGGGGCGAGCGAGGTTCCTGAGAAGACGGCCGTGGTCTACGGTGAGAAGCGGATGACGTACAAGGCCCTCAACGACCTGGCGGACTCGCTCGCCGCCGGTCTTGCGGAACTGGGCATCCAAAAGGGGGATCGCGTCGCCATCTACATGAAAAGCTCCATTGAGTTTGTTGCCGCCTTTTACGCCCTTGAGAAACTGGGAGCCGTGATCGCGTGGGTGAACCCCATGTACAGGCAGTCCGAATCGGAATTCATCCTGAAAAATTCAGGCGCCAAAGGGGTCTTTGTGTTCAGGGAATGGGGCGATTACGATTACCTGGAAGCCCTTCGCAGCATGAAGGACGTTCTGCCGGACCTTGAATTCATTTTCGTCGCCGGGGAAGGCGATGGAGAAGGAGTGGTTCCGTTTGATCGACTCGCCGCACAAGGCCGGGACCTGACCTACACACCCCCTCCCATAGATACGAAGAACGATCTAGCCATGCTGATCTATACCTCAGGCACCACCGGCAAGCCCAAAGGGGCCATGATCACCCACTACCAGGCCGTTATGGCCGGGCGCGCCTACTCCCTCGGCGTCGGCGGCGGATCGGAAGACATCTTTATCGGCTTCCTCCCCATGAGCCACTCCTACGGATGCGGGGCCATCCTGATTCAACCGCTGCTGCTCAAATCGACGGTCGTCCTCATGGACACATTCACCCCGGAGGACGCCTTCAAGATCATGGAAACGGAAAAAGTCACCCTCCAACTGGGCGCACCCGCGCATTACATTCTTGAATTGAGCCATCCTTCCAGGACGAAATACGACCTCAGCACCGTCCGCGCCGGCCTCATTGCAGGACAGCCCGCGCCCGAAGGTCTAATCACCCGCGTGGAAAAGGAAATGGGAATCTATCTGACCTCGTTCATGGGGGCCTCCGAGGTGGGACCGGGCCTGGCCATCCTGTGCCCCTACCCTTCGCCATTGGAGATTCGGGAGAAGTACATCGGCATCCCTATTGAGGGCACCGATGCGCGGGTGGTGGATCCCGTGTCCCGGGAGCCGCTACCGGACGGCGAAACCGGTGAGCTCACGCTCTTCGGATGGCATGTGATGAAAGGGTATTGGAAGAATCCGGAAGAGACGAACAAGCAGATCGTCGACGGGTGGCTTTTCATGGGGGATCTGGTATCGCGGGATCCGAACGGGTATTTCAAGATCTACGGCAGGACAAAAGACCTGATCAATCGAGGGGGGTATAAGATCTACCCCTATGAACTGGAATCAAAGATCATCGAGCACCCCAAAGTGGACCAGGTGTGCGTCGTGGCCACCGCCAACCCGGTCCTGGGCGAAAACATCTGTGCCTGTGTGATCCCGGCGGCAGGGGAGACCGTGAGCCTGAACGAAATCAGAGAATTTTTGGAGGGAAAGATCGCACACAACAAGCTCCCCAATGAGATGTGCCTCATGAAGGACTTCCCGAAGCTTTCGGGCGGCGTCAAGATCAAGAAATTCGGAGAAAACGGCGTGGCCGACCTGGCCGCCAAGGATACGAACCGGGAGCTGTATCGTAAATAGCCCGTGTGAGAAACAAGGCCATGAAGACAGAAAAGGAAAAGGAATCCATCTACCGCGTGCAGGCACTGGAAAGGGCCCTGGACATCCTGGACTGCTTTTCTTTTCAGGACAGGGAGCTGGGCCTTTCGGATGTTGCGGAAAAGACCGGACTGAACAAAACGACGGTTAAGCGGTTGATTTCGAACCTGACGGACCGTCGATATCTTCAGCAGGTCCCGAACACGAAGCAATACCAGCTGGGGATGAGGCTCTTTGAACTGGGAGGCATTGTTTTTTCGTCCTTCTCGCTACGAAAAACCGCGGCCCATCACATCACGCGTCTCAGCAACGAAACCAACACCACCGTGCTCCTGGCCGTGACCATGGAGGACGAGCTGGTCTATGTGGACAAGCGTGAGGGGAAGGGCATGATCCGGATCTCCTCGGATGTGGGGTGGCGAAGGCCCCTCCACTACGGCATGCTGGGCATGGTGCTCATGGCCCACATGGATCCCGAGAACGTGGACAGGATCCTTAAAAAGTCCCCTCTGGCATCCCACACCCCTTACACCATTGTCGATCGGGACGCCTTCGATGTTCGGCTGGAGGAGATTCGAGAAAACGGGTATATTCTGGAAAGGGAAGAGGCCGTGGAGGGAATTCTTGGAATTGCCGCGCCCATCAGGGATTACTCCCGCCAGGTGATTGCCGCGCTTGGCATCGCCCTTCCTCTTTCGAAAAATCATTCGGAAAAGCACCTTGAGAAAGTCACCGATCTGGTCAGGGGAACCGCGGACGAGATCTCCTCCGACCTGGGATACTTAAAAATCTGAGGCTTGCTCGAAACCCAGGTTGAGGCCTTCATCCACACGAAAACCGTCCCGGTCCGTGCTCATGTCCTAGGGAGGGGCTTATGGAAATCAAGAAAGTGATATGCATGCAGTGTCACAATGCCTGCCGTTTGGCCGCCTCTGTGGATCAGAACCGTCTCGTGGCGGTAGAACCGGACGAAGAGTTCCCGGGCACCCGATCCTCGTATCCCATCACCAAGGGTTGTCCCAGGCGCAGGAATGTGATCGAGTACTTCTACCATCCCGGGCGCCTCAACTATCCCCTGAAAAGGGCCGGAAGCCGCGGGGAAAACAGATGGAAGAGGATTTCCTGGGAAGAGGCCTTTCACGAAATCGGCTCACGAATCAAGGGAATCGTCCAGCAAGACGGTCCTGAAGCCATGGCAACCACCAGCGGGACGGGCCGTACGCATGACGAAATCAGACAAAGGTTCTTCAACCTTCTGGGATCTCCCAATCACACGGGCGCAGGCCAGATCTGCTACGGCCCCTTCTGCGTCATGAGCAATACCCTTTTCGGCTGGAGGGTCTTTCCCGTCGTCAGAGAAAACACGCGGTGTATCCTGCTGTGGGGGGGTGGGGGTCCGCGCTACTGGGACATCTTCTGGAAATCAGCCAAAAGGGCCCGAAGAAAAAACGGGGCAAAAATCATTGTCATCGATCCCCGGGGGATTGACTCCGTGCAAGAGGCGGATCTCTGGTTGCAGATCCGGCCGGGCACGGACTGTGCCCTGGCCCTGGGGATGATCCATCACATTATTCAGGAAGACCTCTACGACAAGGCGTTTGTCGAAAACTGGTGCCACGGATTCGAGGCCCTCAGGGAGAGGGCCGCCCAGTACCCGCTGGACAAGGTCTCCGAGATCACATGGCTCCCTGCGGACCAGATCCGGCAGGCGGCAGAGTGGTATGCCACCCTCAAACCCGGGGTCACCAATCACGGCATGGGCATCGAGCAGCTGGGAAATGGGATGGAGACCCTGCATGCCCACTTTATTCTGTCCGCAATCTGCGGAAACGTGGATGTCAAAGGGGGGGACATCTTCACAACCCCCTATCCCCAGATCATCCACGAGCAGGCCATTGCCGCCCATGAACGGCTTTCCGAGGAGCAGATCGACAAGACCCTTGGCGTGGATCGCTTCCGCCTGTTGTCCCGGAAAGGGTTCGACCTCCTTCAGCCCCACATCCACAGGGTCATGGGGGACAGGGTTTACAACCGCACCAGTTATGAAGTCTTCGCCCACGGTCCGACGCTTTACCGTGCGATCCTCTCGGGAAAACCCTACCCCGTGCGCGGCATGATCACCCTTTCCAGCAACCCCATGGTCACCGTGCCCAACACGAAACTCGTTTACAAGGCCCTCCGTGCATTGGATCTCTATGTGGTGGTGGACTTCTTCATGACTCCAAGCGCGCAGCTCGCCGACTACGTCCTTCCCGCCACCACCTACCTGGAAAGGCCCTGGCTCTGGACCTATTCCGGTGTAGTCGGGAGCGAACGGGCCATGCCAAAGACCATTGAGGGAGAATATGACCGTCGGGATGATTATGACATCTGGCGGGGATTGGGATTCCAGCTGGGTCAGGAGGAGGACTGGCCCTGGGAGACCCTGGAAGAGCTCTACGATGATCGACTCGGACCGTCCGGCATGTCCTTTCAAGAATTCATGGCAAAAGGGGGCTTCATGTCATCTCCCAAGGAGTACCAGGCCTATGAACGAGTCGGCTTCCCCACGTCCACGGGAAAAATCGAGCTCTTCTCGGAGGCATTGAAGGACCTTGGGTACGATCCTCTGCCCCGGTTTCGGGAGCCCGCGGAATCCCCTTTCAGCCGCCCGGACCTTGCCGGGGAATACCCCCTGATCCTGACCACCGGCGGACGCCACCTGCCCTTTTATCACTCGGAGCACCGCCAGGTGGAATCCATGCGAAGGATGCACCCGGACCCCATCGTGCAGATCCATCCCGAGACCGCGGATTCACTGGGTATCGAAGACGGGGACTGGGTCTGGATTGAATCGCCCCGTGGAAGAGTACAACAGAAATGCCGGCTTTTCGATGGGGTGGATCCAAGGGTGGTCCACGCCCAGCACGGATGGTGGTTTCCTGAAGAGGACGGTGCCGAGCCCAGCCTGCACGGGGTTTGGAAATCCAACATCAATGTCCTGACCAATGATGAGCCGGATGTCTGCAACCCGATCAGCGGCGGGTGGCCCCTTCGGGGCCTCCTTTGCAAGGTCTACAAGGCTTGAGCCCCCCCCTCAGGCCGCGTCCGGGAGTATCCATTACAGATGGAATAAAGTGGATGCATTCCCTTCCAGTATTTTGTCTTTTTCATCCTGAGTCAGGAAAGGAAGACGTTGAAAATAGTCCAGCTCGGTGGCCTGGTCGGTGAAAGGGCTGTCCGTGCCAAATAAAAACTTTTCAAGAGGATGCTTCGAAAAAAACCGCTTCAATGTCCCTATTCTCATGATTCTCAAAACATAGGCGGTGTCCAGGTACACATCCCGGCCGAGAAGATACGTCTCCGTCTCCTCATAATTGTCTTCCCCCCCCATGTGAGCAGCGATCATTTTGAGATTCGGAAATTGCCGGTGGACATTGAGAAGCCGTTCCGGGGTCGCGCGAACCGGAGGGGGCAGCCCGCGATCCAACCCCGCATGGAACAGGATCGGCAACTTCAGGGACTGCGCAGCTTCGTAGACAGGGTACATCCGGGGGTCGTCTGCATACATCCCCTGATAGTCCAGATGAAGCTTGATGCCTTTAAAACCCTGTGACTGCAATGTTTGGAGATAGTGCTCCAGGTCCGGGACACCTGGGTGAATGGCCGCCATGGGCAGAATCCCCTCCCGGCGGCATTCGAGAAGCCAGGCATTGATGGAGGGCACTCCCTCTGCACGGGTTGTGATCCTGCTCACAAGAGAGAGCGAAATGCCGGCCTGCTCCATGGAATGCAGGAGGCTCTCTACACTCCCGTCCGAGTAATGTTCGATTTCCGCTCGGCCTGAGAGCTCGGATAAAATCTCCGGACCCTTTTCGCGAGGAAACACATGGGTGTGTATATCGATCACCATGGGGCGTTCTACAAGGAGGGCATCCTCTTTCCGGCTCCAGCGTCAGGCAGTCCTTGCCTTGGAATCACGGCCATGGAAAGAGGGCGGATGTTTCAATGCCGCCCTTCCGCATGCAGGCCGAATCTTTAGACGGGGTCGCAAAAAGCCGTGACCCAGAGATTTGCCCCTAGCGATTTGAATCTCCCCGCAGTCCCGCTAAAAGCGGGACGGGGAGATTCAATTGGAAACTCGCAAGTGCCCGAAAACCGTTTCTGGATGGGCACTAAGACAGCTTCACCAACCGGCAGGCCACGCCGCGCAGGGTGATGTAGCCGGAGACCGGGTCCAGCAGCTCGGCATCCAAAAGGACATTACAGTTGGCATCGGCCCAGCCATGGGGAACCGAGACCACGCCCGGCAAAATGTCCGGGGTCACTTTGGCGCGCATCTTGATGCTGCCGCGCGGCGTCTCGATACCGATCATCTCCCCGTCGAAGATATGGTACTTGTCGGCCGTGGCCGTGTTGATTTCCGCCTCCGCTTCGGGGCGGACCACACGCAGGGTGGTATCGCGCATCTGGGCATCGATGTATTCCACGGTTCTAGCACCGGTGTTCAGGACTTCCGGATATTCCCTGACCAGTTCCGGATTCATGACCTTGCTCTGTTCGGGCTCGACATGCACGGGAATAGGATCGGCACCCAGCTCGGCCATGCGGTCCGAGTAGAGCTCGACCTTGCCGCTGGCCGTGCGAAAGCCTTTTTTCTCGTAGAGCTCGTACTCTTTTTTGGCGAAGTGCAGGCCTTGCGGGTTCTCCTTCAGTTGCTCCATGGTGATGCCGGATGTGGAGAAGAAGTGTTCGGCCACTTCCTCGTCCGAGTTCCACGGGAAGTACTCGCCGTATCCCATCTTGCGGCCCAGCTCGCTCCAGATCGCCCAGATCGACTTGCTCTCGTACAGCGGCTCGATGACGGCTTTGCGCAGCATGATGTACGGCTCGCAATAGGAGATGCCGTAAGGGAAGCCGCCGATGCCGGTCTCTTCAAAGCACGTGCAGGCGGGAAGCACGTAGTCGGCCAGGTTCGCGGTTTCGGTCATCATGGGATCGATGACCACGATCAGGTCCTGGTTCTTCATGGCGGCCAGGAACCGCTTGGTATCGGCAAAGGTCACGGCCGGGTTGCCGCCCGAGCAGATGAACGCCTTGATCGGGTAAGGGTTGCCCGTGATCATGGCATCGCACATCAGGGAGGAGGAACCATAGGGGGGCGGATATTTGCCGAACTGGTGGAAGACCGGGAACTCATCGTAGCCCAGCGCATTCCCCTCGATTTTATCGGACAGGCGAAGGTCGGCCAGGCGAACCATCGGGCAGGTGACCCACCCGCCGGGGCGGTCGATATTGCCGGTAATGGATTGCAGGATGGAGAAAATCCGATGGTTCTGCAGACCATTGGTCCCCTGATTCATGCCGCCCACGCCTTCGACGATGCAGCCGGCTTTGGCATTGGCGAACATGCGGGAGATCATTCTGATTTCCGCAGCACCCACACCGGCGACTTTGGCCGCCCATTCGGGCGTGCACTCGGCGACGGATTCGGCCAGTTCCTCAAAACCATGGGTGTAGTTTTCGACAAACTCCTTGTCATACAGCTCCTCTTTGATGATCACGTGGATCATGGCCTGGGCGATGGCGGCGTCCGTGCCCGGGCGCGGCTGCATGAAAATACCCAGCTTGGAGATGGGAATGCGACGCACATCAATGGTGATCAGCG
>Ga0272444_10000289_pt1 | contig 57072 bp, 43 predicted proteins | sample SSMForm13_FD_201033 | JGI IMG/M metagenome (GOLD analysis project Ga0272444, IMG submission 201033) | Marine sediment archaeal communities from Little Sippewissett salt marsh, Falmouth, MA, United States - SSM-Form-13 | ecosystem: Environmental > Aquatic > Marine > Wetlands > Sediment ... | reverse complement strand
GGTTTCACGTCTTCCCTCCATTGGGTCTCGGGTTGGTTCGCAGGCGTACGCGAAGGACCGGGCAGCGCTCAGTCGTGGTCCTTGGACTTCTTGGCGGTCCGCTCCTTCAGGCTTGCCCTGAATCGGTCCCAGAAATCCTTGTCCGCATCCTGCCATGCGGCACCCCATCGCCTCTCAAAGTAGGACGAGGGGAGCCTCTCCCGCCATGCGGCCCATGGATTCTTGCCCTCATCCCGAGCCTCCAGCACATCGCACAGGAAGATCTCGATGTTCGGCAACTCCTCCTTGGGCAGGTAGGACACGGCCCCTCTCTTGATGGAACGCACCAGGTGTTCCGGTGCAAAGGCGTGGGCCGTAAGCATCACAGCAGGGATGTTCCGGGAAACGGCGATTTCCAGGAGTCGATACCCGTTCACGCCCATGATGTCCAAAATGGCGAGGTCGAACGGCTGGGTGCCCAGCAGATCCCTGGCCTCCTCGAAGGTCGAGGCCAGGGAGAGATTGCACATGGGCAATAGCTCTTCCAGTGTGGTCAGGATGTCCTGCTCATCATCCACCGCCAGGACGTTTTTCCCCTCCAGGGGGCTCTTTTCCTGCATGACTGTTTCTCCCTTTATTTGAACCCCAACTCCTCCCACCGGGATTCCACCCTCTTTCTCACGTCGGGGTCCAGCTGGATCTGGATGGGTTTCTCTTTCCACTCATAGGGAATGGTGGCGTCCAGAAGCAGCCTTCCCGTGATCTCCCGGGCTTCGATGGGCAGGGACGGGTCCAATGGGGTGGACCGGCCCCGCTTGATGACCTGGGAGCGGTTTGGCTGGAACCGGAAGCTCAACGCGTACATGACCCGGGGAATATCCCAGGAATCGATGTCCTCGTCCACCACGATGACGGTTTTGAGCCCGTACGCGCCCATCTCCGTGGAGACCGCAGCGGTGAGAACCTGATCCGCGTGTCCGGGGTACATGGTTTTCATGGAGATGATGGCCAGGAACCGTCCGGAGCCCTCGGGCGGACAGTAAACCGACCTGATGCCCGGGATGTGCATCTCGTCGGCGAGCTGCTGCCACAGCGTGGCGCCGTAGGAAAGGGCCATGACCATGTGCGTGTCCGTGACCGCGCGGCCCACGGTGGTGGAGTGCAGGATGGGGTTGTCCCGGTGGGTGACGCACTTGATGTCCATGTAGTTTCTGGGGTCCGTGCCCACCCCCGAGTAGTACCCCGTGTACTCCCCGAACGGGCCTTCGTCCATGAACTTCTCCGGGTCGCATTCCCCCTCCAGCACGATTTCCGCATGGGCCGGGATGGGAAGATCCACGGTCTCGCCCTCAACGACCTCGCAGGCTTCGCCGCGAATGGAGCCGTACACATCGTACTCCGAAATGCCGGCTGAGACCCGGGCGGCCCCCAGGATGAAGAGGAGGGGGTCGCACCCGATGATGGAAGCGCAGGGCATGGGTTTGCCCATGGCCTGGTATTTCTTGAGCATCTGGTCCGCATGCTTGCCCTTGATGAACTGGGTTCCGATCTTGTTCTTGCCCAGGAGCTGCGAGCGGTAGGTCCCCAGGTTGACCCATCCCGTTTCGGGGTCCCTGGTAAGGATGAAATGGGCCGTGCCGATGAAGCGTCCCCCGTCCAGAGGGAAGAAGTGGGGGACGGGGAACTTGAAGAGGTCGATGTCGTCGCCCTTGACGATGTTCTGCTTGCACGGGGCGTCCTTTTTGTCCACCCACTTGGGGGGAATGGGCTTGTTGCCCATCTTCACCCAGGCCCGCAGGACCTCCGGCAGGGGGGTTTCCTTGGGCAGTCCCAGGATGATGGCCAGCTTCTGCGCGGTGGTGCACGTGCTGGTGATAACCGGCGTGCTGTAATCCTTGACGTTCTCGAAAAGGAGGGCCGGTCCTTGGGCTTCCTCGTTGAGCTTGGCAATGTGGGAAAGCTCGAGGTTCCAGTCCACCTCCGCAGTGATCCTTTTCAGTTCTCCTTCCTTCTCCGTCACTTCAATAAAGTCCCGCATGCTTTTCATGTCTTGTGTGCCTCCCGATTCTTGTATGGGTTGCCGAATCCTTCCGGATCCTCATTTCTTCGGCACGAAGTCCTTCCAGGCCCGGGGGCGTTCGTCGAGGTTTCGTGCCCATCTATATCCTTCCAGCCGCACAGGCCCCGGGGGGCCCCTGCTACGGCCTATGATTTCAGCTTGATGCGCTTCATGGCCTGGGCCATGAGGAGCTCCCGGCCGCTTTTACTGCCCAGGCGCGACTCCTTCTTCTTCTGACTCCACACGGTCTCGGGCCGGGCCTGCACGATGAAGACGTTCTTCGGAAACGGGACCCTCTCGTCAATGGCCCACTCGATGTCCATGGGGACTCCGTAGTGCGTCTCGATTTCTTTTGCCAGCTTGGTCAGTTCCTTGATCTCGGTATCTTGAAGACAGCATGCCGCGCCTTTCTCGGGATCGAGCTCCGCCTCCTTGACCTCCCCGTTCTCGGGGTCGAACACGCAGGCGATGTGCTTGACGGAGACGTTCTTTTCCGTGGGCTCCATGAGGACCTTGTCCACGGCAAACCGGTCGGGGTTCACGGTTCCGCCGACCACGGTCTCGCCCAGGCCCCAGGCCCCCTCGATGACCACCTTGGAGGGATCGCCGTCCGTGGGGTTGAGGGAGAACATGACCCCGGCGCACCTGGCGTTCACCATTTTCTGGACCCCCACGCTGATAAAGACCTTTTCGTGGGGAAAATCGTTTCGAATGCGATAGCTGACGGCGCGTGGTGTGAAGAGGCTGGCCCAGCAGTCATGGACCCGTTGAAGGACCCGATCCGGTCCCATGACCCAGAGGTGGGTGTCCTGCTGGCCTGCAAAGCTCGCCGTGGGCAGGTCCTCGGCCGTGGCGCTGGAGCGCACGGCCACGGGCAGGTTGTCCTCGGCGCACGCCTCGCAAAGGGCCGCGTAGGCGTCGGTAATGGCCGAGCGCATGTCATCCGGCATGGGGGCGTTTCGAATCAGCTCCTGTACCTGCTCGCTCGCCTTGTGGACGGCATCCACAGCCCCAAGCTGAAGACCCGATAGCAGCTCGTACATCTTCTCCGTAATGCCGGTGCGGGTGATGAATTCCTCGTAACAGGTTGTGGTGACGGCGAAACCGGGGGGCACACGAATGCCGGCATGTATCATCTCACCCAGGCTGGCGTTTTTTCCGCCGACGAGCGAAAGAGAGTTCTTGTCAAGGTCCTTGAGTTTTTCTGTGTAGCTCATGTTACCTCTCCATGTTCCGGCGAGCGGGTTGTGTGCGCTTCCCTCCTGAAGGGGATGGGGAGGCGCCGGACTCGAGGCCCGGCGCCGTAAAACGCACCTCAATAGCATGTCATCGGGTTACGCCCGCTGCACCACGGTGACCACCCCCGTGTCCCCGTCCACGCGGATGATGTCTCCCGTCTTGATGGCGGTCGTGGAAATGCCGGTTCCCGTGACCGCCGGGACGCCGTATTCCCGGCACACGATGGCTGCATGGCTGGTCAGGCCCCCGATATCCGTCACTGCGCCGCGGATCTTGGCGAACACCGGCGCCCAGGAGGGGTTCGTGTTGGGGCACACCAGGATCTCGCCGTCCTGGAGGTTCGTGATGTCCTTGAGGAGCTTGAGGACCCTGGCCGGGCCTTCGTTCACGCCTGCGGACGCGGCGAACCCCTTGATTTCGGAGAGGTCCTTGGCATCTTCTGCGGAGACCCCCTTGAGCCACTCCTTGACCTTGTCCGTGGTCACGCCCCAGAGCATGATGGTGAAGGGCTCGGCCACCTCCTCGGGCGGCACGCCCAGGGCCGGCGGCGGGCTCCACTTCTGAGCCGCCTCCAGGATCTTCCGGCGCTTGGCCGCCTTGGCCTTGTAATACTCCCCGCGGACCGGAATCCCGACACCCAATGCCCAGGCCGTGGACAGCTCGGTCAGCATCTCGGGGATCTCGTAGCGGTGGAACATGAAGATATCATCCACGTCCTGGATGAACCCGTTGTTCACGAGGAGTCTCCCGAAGGTCCGCACTTTGTCGAACCAGATGGTGTGGAGCCAGTGCTCCACCCAGAACAGGTGGTCCTCAGCGTAGCGGTAAATGGTCCGGATCGTGTTGTAGGCATCGTCAAAGGACTTCCGGTCCTCGTCCGTGGAGATCAGGTCCACGTACTGGGTCACGACCCGTTCCCGTTCCTTGTCGATGTCCTCGATGGAGCGTTCGATGGTCTCGCCCTTTTCCAGCATGTCGACATATCCCTGCAGGTAGCTGAAGGGGATGTCCAGGGTGTTGGACCAGCTACCCTCGTAGTGGAACCATCCGCTTCCGCAGGATACGGAGAACCAGGGGTCCTTGGCCTTCTCGAGTTCGGCGAGCCATTTTTTGCCGTCCTCGCTGCCTCCCAGCTCCTGGATCTTGGCATCCGCCTTCTTTTCGCTCTGGAGGATCGCCTTCACAGCCGGGGATTCCATGGCCAGGCGGGCCAGGCGGCAGAGCTCCTCCTCGGGCTTGAACATGGAAACGTAGGCTCCTGCCACCATCTTGCCGATAGCGCTCTCGCTGATACCCGGAAAGAGCTTGCGGCACACGTCGCCGAACATGAGGTAGGCAAGGTAGCTCAGGTTCAGCATCTCGAAGTGATACTGCCACGCCTTGATCATGAGGTTGACCAGGCGGTCGAAGGTCTCGAGGATCTGATAGGAGACGTAGTATCCCTTGGGAGCGGGAAGGACTTCCTCATCCGGCACGAACTTCGGAAGCTCCGTGGGGATGTCCAGGGACTTCATCTCTTCGCCCAGGGCCTTGAACTTGGTGAGCCACTTGTCCCAAAGCTCGTTGTAGTGCTCGAACACGTAAAAAACGCGCTTTTCGAAATGGCCTGCCTTCTCTCCGATGACCTCGTCCGGGGGTGGGGCCACTGCGCAGATGTAAAGGTAACCGCCGACCAGCCGCTGGGCGATGCCCTGAGCAGGCGGAATGCAGAAGACCCTTGTCGTGTACTGGGAGAGGGAGATCTGCCAGGCCTCCTGGAAGATGAGATCCAGGGGGGGCATGGGGTCCGGGGCATGGATCTTGTCCTGGTACCAGAAGTTCGCCTTTTCCCAGTCCGCTCGTTCGCCTGGTGTGAAAAAGAAATGGGACGGGTACATTTCCTCCCAGCCTTCAAGCTCTGGAGGAACCTCAAAATCGTGGGGATCCGGGAACCTTCCTGCCTTGTCTTCTGCCATAGTACACCTCCCTGTAGGGTACGGTTGAAGGCCAGTTGTCTCTCTCGGCAACGGGCCGGGCGACAGTGGATCGATAATGCAACGACCCACGGGATCACAGGAAGAATTCAGAAGCCCCCTTCTTTTCGAACCGCTTGAGAAAGAAGTGAATTACTTGGTATCTCAGGCATTTCCAGAGTGTGGAATCGGTCCGCGGACAGACTCAACCGCGTGCGGTTCTTTTCGAATGTAGGGCGCCGTCGGCAGAGACACGGCAGAAGGGGTTCCCGCGAATCAGGGTCTCGAAAAAAGAAATTTCTGTCAAATTCGTTTTCCTTATGCTACATATAAGCTCAGCTTATATAAGAATTCACTATTATAAGGTTTACTTAGAGTTGACGGTCTCGCAAAAACCCGCTCGACCGAGGTTGGCTTCGCTGCAAGGCCTTGGAATCGCTAGTGGCAAATTTCATGGTCACGGCTTTTTGTGACTCCATCATCGTTCCGGAGGCCCGGTGATCAACCTCAACCAGCTTCGTGTTTTCTACCATGCGGCCAAGCTGCAGAACTTCACACGCGCATCCGAGGAGCTCTGCATCACCCAGCCGGGCGTGACCGCCCAGGTCAAGCTCTTCGAGGAGACCTGCAACCTCGTGCTGTTCAAGAAAAAGGGCCGCAGGGTCTATCTTACGGATGAAGGAAAGGCCCTGTACGAATACGCGAAAAAGATTTTCGAGTATGAGCGGGAGCTGGAAGACGCGATCGAGGACCTGCGAAAGCTGAAACGCGGTGTGCTGAGGCTCGGAACGACCAAGGCGTATGCCCGGTACTTCATGCCTCTTCTCTTGAGCCGCTACCACCAGGCATACCCGAACATTCGCATCAGCCTGGACGAGGGGAGCTCCAGGGACATGATTTTCAGCCTGCTGGAACTTCGAAACGAGATCGTCATCATTGCCAAGGCCGTGGACCATCCCGGCGTGTCCTTCACCCCGTTCAGCCAGGAGGAGCTGGTGATGATCACAGCCCCGAACCATCCCTGGGCGGCGCGGCGGGCGGTGACGATCCAGGAGCTGGCCGAGGAGCCGATCATCATGAAGGACTCCGGATCGGGCACGCGCCGGGTGGTCAACGAGCTCTTCTCGGGGTGCGGGCTGGAGCCCAACGTGCTGATGGAGACGAGCAACACCGAATTTATCAAGGACCTGGTGCAGCGCGGGGAAGCCGTGAGCTTCCTGGTGCGGGAGTCGGTGGCCCTGGAGCTCGAGGCGGGAAAGCTGAAGGTCGTTCCCCTGGGGGGGCACAGCCTCTCCCTGGATGTGAGCATCGCTCACCTCAAGGACCAATACCTCTCCCTTCCGGCCAAGGCCTTCCTGGAGATCCTGGAGCGCCTCAAGGCCGCGGTCATGCCCTACCAGGGAATCGGCGCCATGATGGCCCGCATGCTGGCCCGGCGCAAGAAGAGCAGGGACCGGTAGTGCGCGTGTCAAAGACGAACGCTTCGGTGATCTTCGCCCTGGCCGTGGTTCACTTCACAGGCGACTTCTTCAGCTCGTTCATCATTCCGCTTCTGCCCGTTTTTGTGGATTCATTCTCCCTGAGCCTGACCCAGGCGGGAATTGTGACCGGAGTGAGCCGCATCCTCGCGTTCATTGTCCAGCCTTTTGTGGGGTATCTGGCCGATCGCCATCAGAGTCGGGTGTTCGTGCTCGGCGGGCTCTCCCTGGTGGTGCTTTTCGTGCCGCTCACCGGCGTCGCCCCGGGCTATGCCACGCTCCTCGTCCTCATCGCCCTGGGGTCCATCGGGTCCTCCATGTTTCACCCCACATGCGCGGGCATGGTCCCGGACTATGCGGGAACCAAGCCGGGCCTTGCCATGTCCCTTTTCAACATGGGCGGGACGCTTTCGTTCGGTGTGGGGCCCGTGTTCATCACGTGGTACGTGGGGGCCTTCGGTATGAAGGCCATGCCCTGGACCATGGGGCTCGGCATCCTCGTGCTCGTGCTTCTCCTCCGCATTCTCCCCCCGCCGCGGGGAGAGGGCCTCAGGAACCTCGGATTTCTGGGATCCATGCGGGATGCATTCGGGGATGTCTGGAAGCCCATCATGGTGCTCTGGATCATCATGGTCATGCGGTCTTTTGCAGGGCAGTCCTTTATCACGTTCATGCCTGTGCTCTTCGTCCGGGAAGGGTTCTCGCTGGTCTCCGTGGGCACCCTGGTCTCGATGTTCACTGTGGCCGGGGCCGTCAGCGGGATCGTGGCCGGCCACCTCTCGGATCGCCTCGGCTTCAAGAAGATCTTCTACGTGACCCACGGGCTGGCCACACCGGCCTTTCTCTCTATGCTCTATGTTCCCGGATACTGGGTTCATCTCTTTTCGTTTTTTGCTGGATTTTTTGCATTGGCAACGCTCCCTCTTTGCGTTCTCATGGCCCAGGAGATGGCCCCTCGAGGCAAATCCATGGTCTCCAGCCTCATGATGGGGCTTGCCTTCGGCACGGGGGGCATGCTGACGCCGCTCACGGGCATGATGGCTGATCTTTTCGCCATTCGACCGGTGCTGACAGCCGTGGCCGTGGTCCCGCTCCTGACTGTGGGACTCATCCCTCTACTTCCCGAACGCCGGACCACTCCCGGCCTGAATGCCCCCCTTTCCACGACCTGACCGCTCGGGCGTCATACGTCCTCTTATCCTTCCTCCGGACGTCCCTGACACCGGGCACTCCCATCCGAATGCAATGTTTTACAGGTACTTGAGATCAGGGGCTGGCGAGGGCCTTTAGGGTCGAGGGTATCGGGAGCGACTAGCTTCCGGCAGTCCACTGCAGCGAAGGGCTATATTTAAATTTCCCTTTTTATTGAATGGGTTACGTTGGTTGTCAAACGGTAGGTCTAATAAACAGAATTTTATAGAAACAGGCAATCCGGCAAAATGAGCAGGGTCATCCTATCAATGGTGCACATCATCTTCCCTTATCGAGTTTCTGTCTCCCGAAGCCATTTGGTGAGGATCAGAATGATGTTTTTATACAGATCCGGGTAATCCTCTAGGATATCCTGAAAGTCGTCACTGGAGATCATGAGCATACGGCAATCGTCCGTGCATGTGGCCGTAGCGGCACGGCCTGATTTATCCAGCAGGGCCACCTCTCCGAAACTCTGGGGAGGTTTGATGAGGCCTATCCTGAGTCCTTCAGCATTTCTGATTTCTACCTGTCCTTCCAATAAGATATACAATGCGTCTCCAGGGTCATTATATTGAAACAGTGTGTGGCCGGCATGAAAACTCAACTGTTTGGCAATCTGGGCGACAATGAGCAGATCCATGGTGGAAAAACCCCTGAAGAGGGGTACGTTTTTTAAAAATTGGGTTTTTTCGAGTGTGGGGATCATGGCTTCAGTCTCCATTATAAAGGGGGCATGTCGCCGGGCAACCGGTTTCGGCATGTCCATCACGGCAACCAGTTTGAGCCAGTAGTAGCCGTCTTTCATAATATTCTCGTAGACCTGTTCAATGGCACTCTCCTCACCGCGTAGCTGACCCACATGGGTCAGGTACCCGTCTTCAAAAGCCATGATTTCCAATAATTCGATGAGATCGGCGTGTTCCTTTTTAATGAGGGTGTCCAGGTATTCTATGGTCTTAGCCTTGGTATGGAACGCCTTTACATAATAAGTGGGGGCATGGGTGATCCGATAGTAGGAGTCCATGATGGCCAGATCCGAATAAAACATGTCCATGTTGCTGAACAGGATCCACACCTGGGTTTCGATACCCCTCGCCAGCTCCTTCAGCAAAAGGCTGTCAGGATTCCAGACAGCCACTGCCCTGTAATCATTGAGCATTCTCCTGAGTTGATCGATTTCATGGGGAAACCAGTAGAAAAAATTCTCGAAATTCAGCTCTGAATTACTCCTTTTGATCATGGCTACGCAACGGAAAGCCTCCCTGCGGATGAGCGGGAGTTGAAACTGCATCAGGATATCAATCAAATAATCCACAGATTCCTGATTGGGTGAAAATCGAAAAGCACGGAGGCACCTTTCCAACCTAAGGATGTCGCGTGATTTGACCATATGTATGATCATGTCCGTAATCGTATCAAAGGACATGGGCCCGAAGAGTGCCAGATTGCGATTCAGTACTTTGAAATCAGGTATTCGTTCATAGCCGATGTGAACCAAATAAGCATTGAGCCGGTCCAGATCTTTGATCTTTGTGAATGCCTCTACCACGATCTCGAAAGCGTCTTCCGGATCCATAGAAAAGCCATGCTCGATCAGATGTCCGTAGCGGGGCAGATGCAGCTCCCCAACCAGCCAGATGCCTGTCAGTGCCCGTGACGGATCCTTGGAAAGGGCCAGTTCACTCATCTCCTTTTCGACCTGCCGCTTCTGCTGTTCCGTTCCATACCGGTGGGCGGCCGCCAGGCTGTATTTCAGCAGTGGAGCTGGGTCGGAAGAAGTTGAATGGGATTTTTTGATTTCATCATGGATGGGGCCCCATTGGCAGAGAATTTCCAAAACGGCTTCCACTACTCTCATATCCTTCTCCCCGCACACAGCCTCTTCAAGGTCGGGTTTGAATTCCCTGATATTGTGATCACGGATCACACTCAGGGTTTTCAGGCGAATCTCCCTGTCTGCGTGGCGAAGCAGCTCCAGAAGAATATCATTGAGTTCCGGGGCGTAATTCTTATCAAGGATGTTCAGCAGGTACAGATACCCGAAGATGTCTCCTGTCCTGGAAACGATCCGTTCATATTGTTCACGAATAAATTTGGTTTCAAGTGTGGAAATGGAATCCAGAGCCGCCTGGATATTCATCCTGCGTACGACCGATTCCTTTAAGGAAGAGGCATAGCGCCTCGGGATCCGGTGGATGGCAAGAGCCAAGATAATCAAGCCCAGTACCAAGAGGATCAGGTATTTTACTATGGGGCGCTCCGCCACGGGAATAATGATAAAGATGGAGCAGATCCCGATGATGAACACCGGCTTGATAAACATCCTGGTGTAGAATCGGAGGGCATTGCAAAGCCGTTCGGGAATGGCAAAGATCAGCAATTGGTAGGAAGAATCAAAGATCACCCGGCGCAGCAATTCATTCATACCGCAGGCCGTGATCGTCCCCCAGAAAGCCATCTCAGTAGACCCGGAAAATCTAGAAAAGGATATCAAAAGGATAAAGATAAGGTTAGGAATGAGCAGCAGCGGGTAGGCATACAGAATGCGACCGCTGAACCAGAGCCGGGCAAAGAAATAGAGAAAACTGAGCTGGAGCAGCACCTGTGCTAGATAGATGTAAGCCTTGTATTGCCCTATGAACCTGGTTTTGGGGTCGGGCTTGCTCAAGTCCATAGGGCGCTCTGTCCGGAGGTCTTGATGATTCTGTGTGATGGAGATCCCTGATTGAGGTTCCTGGATGGGGAAACGGCGGTTGACCTCCATATCGAAGAGCACCTTGAAAAAGAGGTTGAAGATGCCGATCAGGATGGTGATGTAAATAATGGATTTGATGATTTGGTATTTTTTCTGAGAAGACAGAAGAGTCTTCAGTCCGACCTTTTCTGCGGAGACGGCGGTCATGATGCGCCCCCGTTGTTTGGAGAAGATGTGCCTGACGATCAGATAGCTTGCTCCAGAAAGCACGATCACCATGAGCAGGAAGAGCATCTGGAGATCCTGTGGAACCAGCCGGATGATAAACCGTCCTGCAATAAAGGCGGCAACGCCGCCGGAAAAGAGAAAGAGGTTCTGGATCCTCTTGGATTCCCGGATGTTGATGCAGAAATTGATGAGGGACCAGGTTTGCAGGATGATCAGTTCATCGAAGATATCGAAAATGACAAAATAGACGGCTGCGGGGAAAAACTTCTGGTAGAAACCCGTGTACAGGGCAGGGAGGATCAAGAGCACCAAGGAAAGGAACATGAAGCTCAACAGTTCATATTTTACACGGCGTTCAAAGCTGATTTTAGCTACGGTGAATTGAGACAGGAGATAGTAGAAAATAAAACAGATTCCGGAGAAACCATATAGAAAGAAGTAGGGTTTATGATCAAAAAGATAATGAAAGCTCGTGTGGGACTGGATGGCGGTTAGAAAATTGCCTTTGGTAAAGGAGGTGATAATCGTAAAGATGGATACATTAATATAGACAAGCAGGCAGAGCCAGAAGATAAGCCAATAATGAGAGCGTGTCTGTTCATCCATATTTGATTGACGCAAGCAGGGGTTCCTACTCGTTCCCGGGTTTCAAGATCCGTGGATCCGTTCTATAGTCGATGTGTACGCGCCGGAGCTCTCTGGTGAACGGGATGCTCACGGGTTTGTAGAACTGAATCGTCTCTTTGGCGTATTTCGCCTCATACAGGGGAATTTGGTGGTAGGTCTTTCCGTCGGCCGGCTTGCGGCCGATGAACTTGGTTGTGGGGGCTTGATCAAAGATCACGCGACCGTCGGTTTTTATCCGGTACCCCTTCTGATACATCCAGGCATAAAAGGACCGGCGGTCGGAGGAGGCCCTCATTCTATACGGTTTCTTGTCTTTGAGCTGATAGGCATGAAAGTATTCCACCCCCATGACTTGGGGCCGGCCATTGCCGTAAATGTCGAACACGTCGAAGTGGTAGGATTTATTCCTGAAGGTTTCCACTTCCAGGAATACCTTCTCGGACGAAGGGAGGATCTGACGGAGTTCGGAAATATGACCGGCATTGATATGGGTACAGCCGTGGGACATCGGGCCCCTGCTTAAGAGCCAGAGATAGGGGTATGGGCCCTCCTCCCTGCTTTGGTGGGTATGATGCCGCCATTTCTCCGGGATAAAAGCGGTCTTTCGGGTATCGATGTTGAACCAGAGGGAATGGAAGGAATTGTGCAGGCGTTCGCCCACATGCATGTAGGGAATCCAGGGCAGGTATCCGTAACAGGCGGCATCGGAGATGTGATCGGCCACCCGGGTCCGCTGATGAATATGAATCCGCCATTTTCCCGGATAAGGGTAAAGGGGGATGGTCATGCCGTGATACGTGGTCGTATCATTGTACGTGCCCACGGGATAGATCGCAGTAAATTCGTAGAATTCCAGCCTGTCATCTCTTAGAGGGTACAGGCCTTGGCTCACGGCGGTGAAGAAGCGGCCGGCTTCCTGATAAAAATGATTCCATGACTCTGCATCCTTTTCAGGATGATCCCGGTAGAGATCGATCAAGCGAATCAGGTCTTTTTTCAGGCCGGGTTCCAGTTCGGTGACATAGAGCCGGGTCGGCAGCAGGCTATTGATGAGATCCAGGGAGGCCGATTTTGAAAGACTTCCTTTTTTTATGTCGTGCAATTGTTTTGCCCAGTCGCGAATCCGGGTCTTGAAATCGATGGTGATATGGAAGAGTCGGTCTGGGTTGAGTCGCTTCAGGATCTCGAGGCTCATCCGGTGATACTCGGCCGGATCCATATGGGGCTGTTTTTCAGCCTTATCCAGGATGCCTTCCTTCATGATCGTGCGCTTGAAAACTTCATACGCACGATTTTGAGTCAGGACCAGGCGGCCTTTTTCTATGAGGCGGGTATAGGTATGATATCGAAAAGCCAGGTCCGCAAGATAGTGATGGATCATCCGGTCCGATAAAACCAGGGTGACGCGGACCTGGTTCCCGCGACCCAGATGGATGTGGATACGCCGCGGATCCTGGCTTCTGGGTGCAAATCCCGTGTAAAAAGAGGGTTCAAGGCGATAGAAGTAGACCCCCAAGGCATGACATTCCATGCCGCCGGGGGTTTCGCAGGTTGTTTCCGCCCGGCAGGAAGCACGGTTGACCGTGCCCGGGAGCGGATGGAGTACGAAGAAGGCCACCGGCAACAGGAGAATAATCAGCAGTATGTGCCGCCGCCATTGGAGGGCGTATGGACGGGTCATATTTTTCCCAATGGCTTCCCCGTGGATCACTCCAGGAAAAGCCGTTTCCTGTTTGGCTTGTGCCCGAATCCGATTTTTCGCAGCTCGCCATTGAAGCGGTATCCTGGATCGCTGTCGAATGCCGCCTTGTTGAGAAGGTAAAACTGAAGGCTCTCTTCCGGACATTCCGGCTCGTACAGAGCAATATCGGAATAGGTTTTTCCTTCCCTTGCCTTTCTCCCGACAAAACGGGCATCCATGACCTTGGGGAAAACCACCGAACCGTCCGGCTCGAATCGGAATTCCTCGCCATACAGCCAGGGATAAAAGGCCTCCCTCGTATTCTGACAACGGATGGCGATGGGGTCCCGGGGCTCTTTCATTTGATAAACCAGGTAGTACTTGACTCCCACCACGCGGGGACTCCCATCCCCGTCCGCATCAAACACATCGTACAGGTGGGAAAGGTTCCTGAAATGTTTCAGTCTCTTAAGGGTTTCGGAATCTGATGGGATGAGATTCCGAAGCTCGGTCATGTGCCCGGACCCGAGCCTCGTGCAGCCATGGGAAACGTATCCCCTGCCGGTGATCCATAGATTTTTACAGGGCTTATGGGGAGGGCGTTCCGTTTTCATCTTCTTCCACTCGGGTGGGAGATAGGGTTTGGTCAATGGAATGCGAACCCCTGCATTGTGGAACGCATTGTAGTACACGCCACCTGCGTGCTGGTAGGGCAGCATGGTAATATACCCGTATCCGGGATTGGGGGAGATATAGTCTACCATGCCCAGAACGCCGCGACCCTGAGTGCGGGGGATAAAGGGCCACACACCGGAGTTGGCATAGTGGGGAATGTCGTGTCCTTTGTACTTGGTGGTCCGGTTCACCGTACCGGCGGGATAGACGGTGGTGAATTCATAAAAATCCAGGTTTCCGTTCTTGAAGGCGTATCTGCCGTTGGATGCGGTCTGAAACATTTCCCCGGCCGCTTCTTTCAGTGCCGTCTCGTCAGAGAGTCCGTTGGTGGTTACCTTGTCCCATGCGGCCTTCAAGGCAGGTGTCATTTCAGTGTTCCACAACCGTGTGGGAAGAAGGTCATTGATCAGGGAGAGTTGCTCTGATTCGTTCAGCGCTCCCAAATCACCGGCCGTTTTGAGTTGGGACAGCCATCGGTTCAGAAGCCCGTCAAAGGACATGGAAACATGGAATACCCGCCCCGGATTCAGCGATTCCATCGCTTCCAAATTGATTTTAAAAAATTCTTCGGAAGAGATTTCCTCTCTTTTATCCAGGTTTGCACGGACATCGCCTTGTTTCAGTTTTTCGATAAAACGTTCGTACCCCATGTTTTGAGTCAGCTTGATGATCTTTTTATCGATCAGGTCCCGGAGCATGTCGGCCCGGATGACCAGGTCCTCCAGGTAATGGGAGATCATCTCTTGAGACATTACAATGGTGACCCTCACCTGATTGCCCCGGCCCAGGTGAATGTGGATGCGTTCGGGGTCCTGGCACCTGGGGGCGGTGCCCGTATAAAAGGAAGGAGCGTACCATTCAAAGAAGATGCCGTATGGTTTGGAGTCCTGCCAGACTTCAGCGGCTCCGGCGGATCCGCCCGAAAAGAAAATGGTTAAAACAAGGGCCAGGGTCAGCAGGGCTCCCCTTGTTTTGAACCCTTCGCCTTTTGATAGGATGGAGCCCCAATAGCCGGTCAGAACGTCGGTGAAATGACGATACCGAGTCCTCCCGAAGAAACCGGGAATCCTTTTTTGCTGCTCCCCTTTTCGGGTGACGGGGTTTACTGTGCCTTCCATAAAATGAATTCCTCCAGAGAAAAGGGCTGGTTTTCTTTTGATTTGATGCCTTTGTCGAGGGTGGCCAGAGCCGGCAAATTGCGAAGATCGCTGTTGCCCACAAAGGGCCTCGTCTGGAACAGGAAGAGCTTTCCTTTGACAAACCCATATTCAATGTCCCAGGGAAGGGGCCGGCCCATGGCATCCTTTTCCGGGGCAAAGGACTCCCTGATTTTTCCGGCTGCCTGGACTAGGGCGAGGCGTTCCTCTTGGGTGAGCACGTACTCCGATCCGGTGGAGGGAACCATTTTCACACCGCCGCGTCCCTCGACAATGAGGATCCTCTGTTCCGGGGCCTTAAACTGGGACAGAAGGGTCACTTGACCGTCGTCACGGCAAAGAAGGGTTTCCGCAGGGGATCCGTCCACGGTTCCTCCTACACCCTCTGCCGTAGCAATGGTCATAGAATCGGGGTTCCCCGTGTCCACATCCGCGGTAATGAGCACGCCCGATTTTTCCGAGGGGACGGACTCGAGGATCAGGATGGATGGAAAAACCAGGTTGGGGTCGCTGATGACCGATTGACGCCATGAAAAGGACCGGTATGTAAAGGGGGAAGCCCATACTTCTTTGATCCCTTCCAGGACATCGTCAAACTTCATCAGGTTGAACAGTGTGCGGTTCAACCCCGCCCCGTTGAAATTGGGCATATCTTCTACGTTGGTGTCGGACCGGACAAAAACCCCCACCATGTCCTTTCCGGCCGCATCCCTGAAGAGGCCCTTTTCCCTGAAGGTCTGTTTCAGGTCCCGGACAAAATCCTGGTCCAGGTGGATCTTGAGGATAGAATGCCGGATCACTTCAAGGCGGGGCTGGATCCAGGCTGCCAGGTCGGAGGAAGATTGATTTGTATCCAGGAGCATCTGATTGAAAAAGATGTCATAGGTATTGCGGACAAATGTGGAAAGGGGGGTGCCCGCCTGAACGAGTCCCTTGCCTTTGAGGCCGTCGGGGACGACCACTGCGGCCCGGTCAAAGTGGGCGGCATAGACACCGAAAGGGACCACAACCCCGCGGCTGACCTTATCCGGAAAGTGATGGGCCAGTTCCCCCAAAAAGGCTGCCTTGGGACCACAGATGCTGCCAGAGTGTTTCCGCCGGACCTTGTCCAGGGGCAGGGGCCGGATCTCGGCCAGGTCCAGTTTGTCGGCATCGATCTGGAGTTTTCCGGAATGCCCGCGGACATCCGCATCTTTTTTCCGTTTTTTGTTGCGCTGGTATTCCGCCAGGATCTCTTTGTCCATCTCATCCATCCGGTCGGCCCGTTTCAGGATGATCCTCCCCATGGGCGTGATGGCATAGAACACGGTTTTCCCCGCGGTTTCCTCCAGACGGGCGTAGACGTCCTCCAGGAACACCGCATTGGGCACACCCAGGGCCCGGGCCAGCAATTGCACGTGGGAGACCACATTGCCCTCGTCCTTTGTCACGATACCGGCCACTGGAGTCAGCTCCGCGCTGGTGGAGGGAAGGCAGAGGATGTCGTCCCGGGTGTAGGCCTGTGTCTCCTTGTACAGAACCAAGGGCCCCATGGCCAGGCCCGGGTTCAGGGCGCGGACACCCTGAATGTCGTCGCGTCCCAGGATATGGTGTTTCAGCTGGAGACGGGCGAGTAAGGCCTCCCGCAGGGACCGGACCGCCATGGCATAATCGATCAACGGGGAGGACCGGATCATGTCGTCGGCAATCCCCTGTACATCCGGGAACAGGGTCACCCAGGGTTCCCACACATCTGCAAAGGCGGTCCGGATAGAGGCCTGGGACCATTCAACCACCCTGCCGGCCCGGTTCAACGCCTGATACATGTCGCCCAGGGTCAGTTCTTCGGCCTTCAGGACCTGATCCACCAGGGAGAACGCGGACTCGTATTCGCGTTGGGAGATGAGACCGGCCCCATAAACTCCGGCCGTCAGGTCTCGCATCATGGCGAGCAACTCCCTGGCCGGCCGCTTTTTATCGAGACGCGCCAGCCTTTGTGCCGTTACGCGCATCAACAGATTGGCCGAGATATTCAGATTGATGAATTCCACGGCCTGCTTGGGGGGGACCTGCTTTCGGGTGAGCTGCCGCCGTGAAGAGACCATCACGTTTCCCAATGCATGCAATAGATCCAGATCCCGGTTGTCGGGCAGGGATTGGATCGCTTCCAGCTCCTTTATGATATCCGCCTGGGATATCCTGGACACATAATCGTTGAGATCCTTTTTGCTGACACGGGTGAGGAGACCCAGGTTGTCGATCAGTTTTTCATACCGGCCGGTGTTCTTTTGGTCCTCGGGATGCCTTTCTTGGAAATCCCTGATCAAGGGAATCAGGCCCGGGGACATCCGGTTGTGGATCAGGTCTTTTACCGGTTTGAATTTTTTGTTCGTCCGGTAGATGGCCGATGCCTGATTTCGTATGTCATTGATCAGGGAAAGGTTTCCCCGGCAGAAAAACCGTTTCTGCAGCTCATACTGGATCAGGTAGTTCTGAAAATCCGACCAATCCGGAAGGGCGTAGTATTTCCTGAAAAAGAGGGGCGCGTACTTGGCTTCAAACTCGGCCCCGGATATGCCGCCGGTAGCCCGGGACAGGGTCAGCTTGGATTGGGGGTGGGTCTCCATGTAAAATTTTTCGAGTATAAATCCCTTTGCCAGCCGGTGATGATCATGGTGCGAATCCCAGAGATAGACTTCATTGGAGAAGACATTGGCCATGTAGAGGCCCTGCTCTGCAAGCTTTTCGGCAAGATCCGATCGGTAGGCCGAACAAAAGATCTGCCCGACCCCGTAATCGGTCTGGCAGGGGTTGGGCCGGACCCGGAGATCGTCATCCGCGACAGGGGCCTTCTTTCCGTTGGTGCATGTGCAGTAGTTGATCGTAAATGGTCCCTTCACTTTTTGGCGGATGATGTTCCAGGTCTTTTTGAGCTCCTCTTTTTCTTTTTCCTTTGATCCGGACCAGGAGAGGACCGGGAGGACCATCATCATGACCAGTACGAGGATGCCTAGAGGCTTTTTCATATGATTTCCCCCTTGGGTAGGCGTTTGTGCGGGTGGATCGGTCCGTTGGATGAATAGTTAGTGCCCTCCCAGAAATGCTTTTCGGGCACTTGCAAGTTTCTGATTCAGAAATGAGAGATTTTTGTCCTCGCTTCGCTCCGACACCCCACCCTGCGGGCGGGTCCCCGGGAGCGCAAAATCAAGAAAATCAAGGGATTACGCGGAGACGTACTTCAGTACGTCGCACCCCGCCCACGGCGGGAAAGATTGACGATGAGATTTGAAAAATAGCCATTTCTGGATGGAAACGAACCCCATAGACCATCGGCGAAGCGGAGGATCTAAGCGTTGCCACGCGTGTAAGGTAGAGATTTACGAAAATAGAATACCTTCTTAAACTTTAGGCAGGTAACCCTAAAAAGCAAAAAGAGGTATTCGTTGAAAGATGATATAAAATTAGCACACGCAGTATGGGATTGCAAATACCATACGGTTCGGTGATATCCCGGTTTTTTGGTGTGCCGTTTCTTCTTGTTTACATCTCATAGTCTACGGTCTCGCAAAAACCCACTCGGCCGCTGTTGGCTGCGGTGTAAGGTCTTGGAATCTCTGGGGGCAAATCTCCATGTCTCAGCTTTTTGCGACTCCATCCATATTCTGATCCCCTTGTCTCCCGCTGAATCCTGAAGAATCCCGCAATGACCTTGATTCGAGGCCTAGATTTATTCACCCCTTCGTTTTGCCCCCTTTGGACGCCGGAAAAACACGAGAGGCAAAAAACGATTGACATGGAGAGCGTTCATTTTTATCATATAAGAAACAATATTTCCACATATGAAATATAGAAATCAGAGGCCGTCTTATGGCTTTTCAATGGACGCAGGCGCAACAGGATATTCGGGCTTCTGCAAAGGCGTTTCTCGAGAGCCGACTCCTTTGACGATTTCTCTTTCCAGGGAGCGAGATTGCCATGAAACCCATGAGTGAAGAACAATCCATCCTGCTGGACACCTTGGAACGTGCGGTGAAGGACCGTATCGCACCGGCTGCCGCGGAAACGGATCGCATGGAGCGATTCGACTGGAGTGTGGCCGGCCTTCTCTGGGACCTGGGCGTACTCCAGATCATGCTGCCCGAGAGCTATGGAGGCTGGCCCGAAGAGCCATGCTACACGCTCTGCCTGTGCGTCGAGGAGATCGCCAAGGCCTGTGCCTCCTCGGCTCTGCTTCCGGTCATCCAGGCAGTGGGAAGCTTCCCTCTGATCACCGCGGGGTCCGCTTCCCAGAAGGAGCGCTACTTTCCACGCATCTCCGAGGAAAGGGAGCTCATGGGCTATCTGGTGACCGAACCGGGTGCGGGCTCGGACGTGCAAGCGATTTCCACCCGCGCGGTCCGGAAGGAGGACGGTTACGTTTTGAACGGACGCAAGGTCTTTGCCACGAACGGGGCGGTGGCCGGGCTTTACTCCGCGCTGGCACGGACCGGGGAGGGCGAGCTCTCCTTTTTCCTGGTGGATCGGGACATGCCGGGGGTGGTCGTCGGGAAAAGCGAAGAGAAATGCGGTTTTCGAGGGAGCAATACCTCAGAGGTCGTCCTCGAGGACGTCATGGTGCCCCGGGAGAACCTCCTGGGCAGGCCCGGGGACGGGTTCGCCATTGCCATGGGCGATTTCGACATGTCCCGCCCGTTTGTGGCGGCGCTGGCATTAGGGCTTGCCGAGGGAGCGCTCGATTTCACGATCGGGTATGCCCGTGAGCGGGTCACGTTCGGGAAGCCCCTGATCGAGCACCAGGCCATCCAGTTTCTCCTGGTGGACGCAGACACCCTGATCGAGGCAGGACGCGGGCTCATGGAGAAAGCCGCAAGGGCCTTTGACGCAGGAAGGAAGAACACCCGCCTCGCCTCCATGGCCAAGACGTTCTGCAGCGATGCGGCCGTGAAGATCACCGCGGACATGGTGCAGGTACTGGGGGGATACGGGTACACTCGCGACTTTCCCGTGGAGCGCATGTTCCGGGACGCCAAGCTCACCCAGATTTTCGAGGGGGCCAATCAGATCCAGAGGATGATCGTCGGGAGGGAGATTGTCAGAGGGCGGCGGTAGCGCCCGCCGTCAGCTCTTCGGGTCAGACGCCCGAACCGTTCTCCGTCATCTCCTGCGCGATCTCTTTCACCGCGCAGCCGTAAGCCTCGCGTTTTTTCGGGTCGTTCAAACGGAAGGCAGGGCAGGCCACGGCCAGGCAGGCGGAGATTGCCCCGGACGCATCAAATACAGGTGCGGCCACACGGCCCACGCCCTCCCGCATTTCCTCCCTGTCAATGGCATACCCGTCTGAACGAACGGTCTTCAGCTCTTTCTCGAGGGCGTCCAGGTCCTGGATCGTCCGGGGCGTGAGCCGCGGGAATCCCAGTTTGCCCATGACGCTTCGAAGCTTGTCCGGTTCCGTGTGCGCAAGGTAGACCTTGCCTGGCGCGGTGGCGTGAAAGAACGGCATGGCGCTTCCCACGTGGGAGTAAAGGTACACGGCATGGGGGCTCGTCACCTGGTCGATCAGGACGAGCTGGTCCCGGATCCGCACGTCCAGCTCGGCCGTTTCCCCGGTCCGGTCGGCCAGCTTTCGCAGGTACTCCCTGCCCTGGGACCGGAATCGCGAGCCGTTGAGCATGAGATTGCCCATGTACATGAGCTTGAAGCCCAGGCGATAGGTTCGTCGCTTCTTGTCAAAGATGATATAGGCCTGGTCCACCAGGACCTTGAGGATACGCCAGAGCGAAGCCGAGGGGATTCGGAGTTCCCGGGAGAGCTCCGAGAGGCTTCTCTCCACAGGGTCCTCGGTGAGAGCGTCCAGGACCCTCAGGGCCCGCGTCAGGGACGGGACCGGCGATTTGGGCTCGGAAGGCTTGTTCATGGCAGAGGGAATGCCTCTTCAGCCGGTACGTTTTCGACCGCACTCCGATGGTTTTCGGACTCGGTTTCCGGAACCTGTTTGCCTTTTCTTGGGGGGGATGTCAAGTCGGGGAAGAAGAAGGAAGGGGTTTGGAGGCCGGAAAGTGTGTCCACGGGAAGGAACAGTCCCCTTTCACCCTGCTCCTTCACGCTTTTTGCGATGGCCCGAAAAAGGGCGATGGACTCGAGCTCTTTCTCGTCCCCGTCCACGTTGTAGTCCGGGTAAGCCGAGGTCTTGGCGATCACCACCTTGTGGCCGGGATGCACATAGATGAACTGGTTGTAGATCCCGATGGCAACGAAGTCCCCTTCCGGGTCCTCCGGAATCCACCACTGGTACCCGTAACCGAGCACAGAGTCGGAGGACGGGTTGGTTCCCGGATTGAGATGGGGCGAATCCGGGGTCACAGAGGCCCGGATCCATTCGGCGGGTACCACCTGCTGCCCTTTCCAGAGTCCCCCTTGTAGGTAAAGCAATCCGAACCGTGCATAGTCCCGCAGGACCGCATTCAGTCCACCGAACGCGAGCTCCATGTCCTCACCGTCGACGATCCAGAGGGCGTCCGATTCCATGCCCACGCGCTGCCAGACTTTTTCCTCCAGGTAGGAGGACAGGTCCCTTCCGGTGGCTTCCCGCAGGACCATACCCAGTACCTGGGTGTCCATGCTCACGTAGTGATGACGGGTACCGGGCTGGCGCTCGTTCTCGAGCGATGCCACGAAGTCGTCCATGGACCTACCCAAGGCGAACACCCGTCCCATGCGGTTGATGTCCGAGAAAAAGTCCGCGTAGTCCTCGTTGAAGCGGATTCCCGATGACATCTGGAGGACGTGCTTGATGGGCACCCCGTCATATCCCGATCCCTTCAGGAAGGGCACATACCGGGTGACCGGGTCCCCGATGTCGTGAATGTCCCCTTCTTCCAATGCGATGCCCACCAGTGAGGAAACGAATGATTTGACCATGGACCAGGAGATACAGCGGGAGGCATCGGTGTTTCCCCGATAGTACTCCTCGAAGACGATTCGGTCGTCATGGATTACGATGAAACCCGTGGTCCAGGTCTTGTTCAGGAACTCCTCCACCCGCTTGGTTTGCCCCTTGTAGGTGTAAAGTTCGGGCAGATCTGCCGGCGCCCGCTCAAACACATGGGGCGGTCCTCCTCGCCGGACGGTTCGACAGGGAAACATGCGATCCATGGTGCGGAAGTTCTCCACGATGCGGTTGGGTTCGAACAGGGTGAGTACGTGGAAAAGCCTTACCAGTTGGCGGTTGAAAAGCCCTGCCGCTACCAGGAGAATGACGACAGCTACGAACACGGTCTTCAGGAACTTTTGAAAAGCTCCTCTTTTTCGCTTGTCCCGCTTGCCGTTCATCGCGTCCCTTCCTCCCTGTAGAGGCATATCCGTTTTCACCGGAGGCGAAGCCCGGTACCCATCCTCCATTGAATCGAGTCGAGGCGCTGCCTCTGCCTTGTCTGCCGTTTCAGGGATCGCAAAATTTCCCCAAGCCCGCTTCAGGGAACTCCCCTTGTGATGAAGGCATCGGTTGAGACCCTTGCAGGCGGGTCGCGGCTTCGGTTCAGGTTTTTGGCGATTTGTCGAGGTTTGGTTGCGAACGGAAACCCGCTCAGCATACCTTTTCAGGCCAAAGGGCACAACGGAAGAAATCATGTCCCTTTCCAGGCACCCGTCCGCCCGGCCAGGCTCACGCCCCGCACGTCACACATCCCCTGGATCCGATCCCATAAAAAGGCTTCGCCCGCGCATTCCACGCACAATCAGCGAGGAAAGGGTGCGATATTCATGGGACCGAAAGCCTTATCAATCGGGATCCCCAATCCCGCCTTTAGTGGGAATGGGGAAAGATTCAGGGGAGAGCACTGTGGAACGTATCCGCGAATGAGGCACTGCGTGTACAAGAAAAAACACGGGATCAGTGCGGCACAAAAGTTCTCTCAGCTTGGGAAACGGGCCGGCCGTAGAGGGCTTTGACGGAGTCGCGGGACAGGACCACAATGGTGAATATGCCGAGAACCGTGCCGAAGGGAATGAACACACATTCCACGCAGGCGAAGACAAAACTGAACAGGTATTTTTTGCGGCGGGCCAGGAAGCGGCCGGAGACAATGAGGCAAATAGAGACACCCTGGCCCACGGCGAAAAAGGTAATCCCCATGAGCAGGAACAGCCATCCGAAAACGGCTGATGGCGGTCCTCCCCCGTTCCCCTGAAGCGACTCCGGGTTCAGCAGAAACAGGGCGCCGATGACCACGTGAATCAAAGGAAAGCAGGAAAAAAAGCAACCGATGCCTCCCACCACGTAATGGAAGATGGACAAAAGCCGCAGGTGCTGTTCATCGTCGTTCATTCCAAGCCGGCCTCAAGAAAGAATTACGATGGAGTGCTCGTTCCTTCCCATTGAAAGGGGAGGACTCCCGGATTGTCAATGTGAAAGATGACGGGGTTTCAAGAAGCCCGGAACCCGGGGGATTTGTCCCCAACGATCCCAAAGGGTTACAGCGTTACCCACAGCGGTCGAGCAGGCTTTCGCGAGACCGTCGAAGATCAGACGTTCAGACGGGATTTTCCCTGGGAAAAAACGATATACTTTGAATCATCGATATGGAATGGTAACAAAGTTTCCAGTACATTTCAATTTCCGCGGCGTGAAGGCGAGTCCATGCGCGGCCCGGGCGCTTCGCAGGCCTGCTCGAGGGTCCTCATAGAGTCGCCGGGCCTTCCTGTCCTCTCAGAACCTCTAATTCGGAATGGGACGATGAGTGTGGATGAGATCCTCGAGGACTTTTTCTTTGTGGAAAGGGGGTACCTCAACGGCAACCACTTCGTGTATCGGTCCGCGTCTCCGGTGCTGATCGATACGGGGTATGTCGCGGACTTCGCCGACACGAAAAAGGCGATTACCGGGTTGGGGGTCCGCCTTTCCGACGTATCCCTCATCGTAAACACCCACACCCATTGCGACCACATCGGCGGCAATGCCGCCATTCAGCAGCAATCCGGGTGCGATATCGCCCTGCACAGGATCGGCAAGCACTTCACCGACACCCGGGACGATTGGTCCACATGGTGGCGGTACTACAACCAGGAGGCCCGGTTTTTTCAATGCACCCGGTCCCTGGAAGACGGGGATGTGGTTTCCATCGGTCCTCACGATTTTCATGTCTTTCATACTCCGGGGCACGCCTCCGACGGCATCGTGCTGTACGATCGCCGGGAGAAAATCCTCCTGTCTTCGGATACATTGTGGGAAAACGACGTAGCCGTGATGACCCTTCGCGTCGAAGGGAGCGGTGCGCTTTTTCAGATGCAGGATTCGCTTGAGAAGATTGCATCCCTGGATGTGAAGCGGGTGTACCCAGGCCACGGAACCCCATTTGAAAATGCTCCAAAAGCTATAGAAAAAAGCAGGAAAAAGATCGAGGCCTACCTCAAGGACCGGACACTCATCGGAAGGGACCTGCTCAAGAAGATCCTCATGTACACGCTCCTCATGAAAAAGGGAATGAAGGAAAAGGACGTGTTCCCTTACCTGATGGACACGATCTGGTTCCCTGAGACCGTGGACTTCTATTTCAACGCCGATTACAAGGGGATTTACAGCGAAATCATGAGCGGTCTTCTTCAAAGAGGCGTGGTCCGGCGGGATCAGGGCACCCTGTTCCCCGAGGTAAGGCCCTGAGCTTCCGACCAACGGCCCGTTTTTCTCAGGAGCTCCCAGCTAGCTTTTGCGGCCGTCGAGGAACACGCTGCTCCCGGGCATGTCCCTGGCCTTCTTTTTGACCTCCGAGGCGATGGAGACGAGCTGGCCGTAGGAGACAATGACACGGGATAGGGTGGAGACCACGGCCAGGGAGACCGATAGGACCGGGAAACGCAGGGTTCTGCCACGGCGGTCCTCAGGTCGAAGAGGGGCTGAAACACAGGGGTGATTCGCTCCCGGTCCAAAATCTCCAGCACATGGCGGCGGGAATTCTCATCCGTTCCGGCCGATGGCCCCCAGGAAGCGGCCAGGGGTTTTCGGGTTTTTCCTTTCCAACGGGGATGGCGCCTTCGGGTGAATTGGTTTCGAGCATACAAACCTCGTGTAGCGCAGGGGATAAGAATTTGTGTGATTTCCCGGACGATTCGAAAGGCCTTTCGTCCCCTCGTGTGTGAATGCGGCGAGAGCTATGCCAGGGTTTGATGAAATCGGGCGGAGAGGCGTTCACGCAACCGGGTCTATCGAGGATTCCGGGGCCCGTGGTGCTTGCATCGACCGGCAGTGGGTCTCCCGGGTGAAGAGCATCATGAGAACGGAGAAGAGCGACCAGGCAATCATGAGCGTGAACGCCGCGCGATAGGCCTCCGCGCTGTAGACGCGGACCCCGTTCATGAGCTCTCCCTGCCAGTGGAGATCCAGGACTTTCCCCATGGCCGGCTGGAGCACCATGGGACCGATCATGACCCCCATGTTGCAGACCCCGCTGACCGTTCCGGCCAGCGAGGGCGGCACCGACTCTCGGATAAAGGCGAACCCGATGATCATCCCGCCGGAGACGAAACCGACTCCCAGGACAAGCCCGCTCAGCAGACCCAGGGGAAGTCCGGGGACGAAGAGAATGGCGGCCCACCCGGCACACCCCAGCGCACACCCGGCCAGATAGAGTGGCTTTCGTCGTCCGATTCGGTCCGAAAGCCCTCCGAACACAGGACCGCCCACGCCCCAGGAAACGAGCATAGCCGAGCATAGGGCCGCGCTCTTTGCCGGCGTGAGGCCGTAAACGGTGCTGAAAAAGGGCACGCCCCAGAGACCGGAGAAGGCGAGCACCGGCCCCACCACGCCTCCAGGGGCAAGGGTGAGGAACCAGGTGTTCGGGTATCGAAAGACCTTCAAGGCCCCTTGAAGGATCGAGAGTCCCTTGCCTGAGGATCCGATCGGGGTGTGGACATAGCCGGCATACCCCTTCTGGGAGGGATCGTCGCGCACCAACAGAGCAATGGCCGCAAAGATGCCTACGGACGCGCACGCGGAAGCCAGCATCACAGGACGCCAGCCAAAGGCCTCCACAAGAAGGCGGAGGGGCACGCCTGCGGAGACGGCTCCCACGAGACCCGTACAGAGCCCCAGGCCGCTCGTCAGGGCATATTGCCGGTGAGGGAACCAGCGCGAGGACAGCATAAGGAGGGAGACCCAGGCCACACCGACCGCACCACCGATCAGAAACCTCCCCAGGCTCGCTATCCCGAGGCCGGGCGCGGCTGCGAAGAAAAACGCCCCCACGGCCGCGACCAGGGCGCCCATAGTGAGCAGCCTTTTCGGGCCCAGCACGTCCGCCAGGATCCCCGTAGGGATCTGCATGCCCACGTAGCTGTAAAAGTAGAAAGCCGACAGATGCCCCATGCTCGTAGCCCCGATGCCGAAATCGGCCATGAGCTGATCCGTCATGACAGCCGGGGCCACACGCTGGTAGAACCCGCTCAGGTAAAAAAGGGCTCCGAGGCCCCAGATGAGCCAGGACATCCATAAAGGCGGGTAGGCTGTTTCATGGTTCGGAGGTGCCGTGTGAGCCTCGTCCATTTCAGTCCCTGCGTTTTTCCTGAAGAATCTCTTTCGGGGAGGGCTGCTTTCATCAGGTAGGATAGGCCATTTGCACGGCGGGTTTCAAGGAGGGATTCCCCAGGTTCATGGGGAGGTGCTCCGGGAAGCGTCGATGAAAACGACGCCCGTAGCATGGACGGTCGCCCCAAGCGCAGGCAGTGAATGAGTGCGTAGCATTTTTGATACACGGCCTCCGGATGGGAGAACGTCCTTGGAGAGGCCGGGCTGTGAAAACGTCCATAGCAGCCGTGTCAAGAGGGATAGTGGCCGTTGGCAGTGGACTCCGGGGACAATCCAAGGCGGTATTTTTTCATCTTTTTATAGAGGAGAGTTCTATGAATGCCGAGCATCCTGGCGGCCCTGGCCTTGTTGTAATCAGCGGCGTTCAGGGCTTCCTGAATGGTATCCTTCTCAGCCCGGGCCTGGGCTTCTCGAAGGGACCGTCCCGACAGCGGTCCCTGAAGTCCGCGCCGGCGCTTCAGGTGGAAGGGAAGATCCCTCGGGTGAATGGCGTTTCCTTCAAGGGAGGAGAGGACCCGCTCGAGCACGTTGGATAGCTCCCGCACATTCCCGGGCCAGTCATAGGCCTCCAGGATCCCTTCCACTGCCGGGTCCAGGGTGACTGCCGGGAAGCCGGCCTCGTCGGACATCTTCTCCAGCATGTGCAGCGCCAGCGGAACAATGTCTTCCCGCCGCTCGCGAAGCGGGGAGAGAAAGAGGGGGATGACGTTCAACCGGTAGAAGAGATCCTTTCGGAATCGACCCCGGTCCATCATGGTCTCCAGATTCTGGTTGGTCGCGGCGATCAGCCGGAAGTCGGAGCGGATCAGCTTCGTGCCCCCTACGCGCTCGAACTCTTTCTCTTCGAGGACTCGCAGGAGCTTGGGCTGGAGGTCCAGGGGAAGGTCCCCGATCTCGTCCAGAAACAGGGTCCCCTCTTTTGCCAGTTCAAACTTGCCGGGTTTCCCCCCGGCTTTTGCCCCGGTGAAAGCCCCTTTCTCATAGCCGAAGAGCTCAGACTCCAGGAGGTCCCTGGGGATTGCCGCGCAGTTGATGCGCACAAAGGGGTGGAGCTTACGCGGACTGGCGTGGTGAATGCCCTGGGCAAAGAGCTCCTTGCCCGTGCCGCTCTCCCCTGTGAGCAAGACGGGAAACTGGTTTCCCGCAGCCCGAAGGGCTTCCGCTTTCAGGGACCGAATGGTCTCCGATACCCCGACAATGCCGTCCAGGGTATAGCGGGTGGAGCGGAGGGACATGATCTCCTGCTCGTAGAGCTCGACCTTGGACTCCAGGAGGGACAACCGGTGAGCCAGCTTGGTGACGTCCCGTACGTCCTTGAACATGACCTGCCCGAACACAGCGATCACCTTACCGTCCTGCTTGATGGGAATCCTTTGAACCACCATCTTCTGGCCTTGAATCAGGTGGGTCTGGTTGATCTCGGGCTGCCCGGTCTTTCCCACGATGTGCATGCGCGTGTTCTCCACCACTTCGGTGCAGTGCCTTCCGATCTGTTTCTCCGGCTGGAGGCCCAGAAACTGCCCGTAAGGATGGTTGAAATGCGTAATGAATCCCTTCGGGTCGGTGATCATGATGCCATTGTAGATGTTGTCCAGAATGAGACGGAGCATGTCGAGCTCCCGGGCTTGATCCGGATTCGCCCGTCCCGTTTGTCTAACTCTCTTGTTTCGACCGGCCTGCATTGCCATGGGGCCCTCCGTAGCATAGCGGAGACATGTAGCTTGAATGATACATTTTTTCTACCCCTTCTCACCTTGGATGTCGAGGAAAAAGGACATGCTCGATCGGGGGTTGCCCCGGCCTATCCCTTGTCCCGCGCCTCTTCCGTGCTTTGACCGGAGGGGGGAATTCGTGCCCACCGCGTGCTGGCCTGAGATTTGCTACGCCGGAGGATAATGAGGAACATAGTCCCTCCCGTGTCGTTTCAAGAATCTTGCCATGCGCCCTTGGGACAGGGAAACGCTCACTCGGGAGGAAAATCACCCTTTCTGTGCCCACCATTTCAGCGGAAAGGAGAGGATGCCATGGATATCAGGGAGCCGGAGATTCAAAAGGAAGAGGTTCTCTTTTTGGAGGATGGGGGTTTCAACAGCGGAAACGTGTGTATTGTCACAGGGGCCGGCACGGGCATCGGCCGTGCCACGGCCGTTGCCGCAGCCGCGAACGGCCTGATGACCGTGGGGCTGGATATCAATGAGGAGGAAGGAAACAGGACCCAGAAAATGGCCCGTTCCTTGGGGGGCCAGATGATTTTCATGAAGGTAGATCTCACCCAGGATGAGCAGGTGGAGCATGCGGTGAGCGAGGCGGCCAAGCTGGGGATCATCAAGTACGTGGCCAACATCGCCGGGATTCAGCACATCGATCCAATCGAGAATTTTCCCATGGAAACCTATGACCTCATGCAGCGGCTCATGCTCCGTGCTCCGTTTCTCATTTCCAAGCTCACCATCCCACACATGAAAAAGAGTGCGGACGGAACGGGCGCCATCGGCAACATGGCCTCGGTCCATGCACATCTCTGCACCTTGAACAAACCGGTTTACAACATCACCAAGTTCGGCCTGCGGGCGCTTTCCCAGTCCATCTCCGCGGAGGGAGAGGGAAAGATCCGGTCCTTCACTATCAGCACCGGCTTCATCAAAACGCCACTCGCGTTGAACCAGATTCCCGCCCAGGCCGAGCAGCGGGGCATCACTCCGGACGAGGTCGTGAGGGACGTCATGATGGGTCGATCGCGGGTCAAGGAGATGATGGATCCGATCGAGGTGGGCAACCTCTTCGTGTTCGGGTTTTCACGTTTCTCCAAGTACCTGGTCGGGGGGGACCTCCTCTTCGACGGGGGCATGGTCCTGACCTATTAGGTGGGGTAAGGCACGGTTTCCGGCGCTCTTGGAACCTGTGCCGATCAAACCTTCCCCGTGGATCCTCCCGGGCGGAACCGAGGAGATTCAAGATCGGACGAGCTCGTACAGGCGCTTACAAGAGGGGGCGAAGCATCAGGCGCTTTCCTCTTTGGGCGCGATCAACTCCCTCAGTTCGGATTCCACGAAGTCGATGTGGCTGGCCGCCTCCTTGCTGGCCTTTTGGGGATCCTTTGCACGGATGGCCTCGAATATTTTCCAGTGCTGCTCGGCGATGCGTTTCCGGTTCCCCCGTTTCAGAAACATGCGGTCCCGGGAAACCCGCTGGGTGTTCCAGATGAGATGGTAGCAGGAGGCCATGAGATGTGAGAAGATGGTGTTGTGGGTCATGGCCGCAATGGTGGCGTGAAAGTCTGCATCGGTTTTGGCATCGTCTTTTCCACGTTTCAGGTTGGCCTGGTCCCTTTTGACGATGGCATGGAGCTTAGCGATGTCCTTCGGGGTTGCCCTTTTTGCGGCTAGATAGGCCGACCAGCTCTCCATGGCCCGGCGCATTTCAAGGAGCTCAAAGAGCTTGTCCGTATCCTCCGAGACGAGCACACTGACCGGATCCATAAAGGCCTTCTCGGCCATGGACTTGACGATAATCTTGCTGCGTGGCTGGATTTCCACAAACCCCATAGCCTGAAGGGCGTTCAGGGCCTCTCGAAGGGGGGCCCGGCTGACGCCGATGAGGTCGGCCAGTTCCCGTTCCGAGGGCAGGGCATCCCCCGGTTTTAGCTCGCCCCGCCCCAGCAGGTTCATGAACTGCTCGATGATTTCATCGGAGATCTTTTTGGGTGAGATCTTGCGAAATGTGACCATGACGCATCTCCTGCACGTTGGTTTTGATTGGTCTTACCAAAACTTATCACTCAATACAAGGAGTTTTTACCACTCTGGCGTAGAGGCATAGGGCCATGAGAGTTGGTGATTATATATTATAATCAGTTAGTTGATAGAATTATGTGGTAGGAGGGAAGGGATGTAAGACCGGCCGTTCGAGGGGCCTCAAAATTGTCCTTGACATCCGGCGACTGGTTTTATTATTGGTATGACCAGATAACCAAGCACCTTCGCCCTCCCCCGTTTTTCAGGAATCGGTACACTGGATTTCGTTTCACCCGAAAATCCGAAAGCATTATGGGAAAAGGGCTGTGGCCGGAAGGCCGGTGTCGGTGGTACGAGGGACTTCAACCTTTCAGGAGAGGAGTCCAGGCATGAAGGTCGGTCTGCTGTGTGGCGAAAAGACAGTGGATGTGGAGGTCCCCGATTCGGTATCCCTGCTGGAAATCAAGACCATGCCGTCACTTTCCGATCCGGCGGCGGCTGTTCGAGACGCCCTCGCCGCGCCCCTGGGAAGCCCCCCCCTGAAAGAGCTCGCAAAGGGCCGGAAAACCGCCTGTGTGGTGATTTCCGACATCACCCGCCCCGTTCCTAACAAGATCCTTCTTCCCCCCCTGCTGGACGCCTTAGAGCAGGGAGGGATTCCCCGACAGTCCATCACCATCCTCATTGCCACGGGCATGCACCGGCCCAACCTCGGCGACGAACTGGCCTACTTGGTGGGCCGGGACATCATGGATCAGTACACCATCGTAAATCACTACTGCCGCCAGGCCGAGTCCTATCGAAAGGTGGACGAGATCGACGGCGCTCCCATCGAGATCAACCGACACTACCTGGATGCGGACCTGAAGATCCTGACAGGCCTCATTGAGCCCCATTTCTACGCAGGGTACTCGGGGGGAGGAAAGGCGATCCTTCCCGGGATCTCCAGCTTCGAAACCATGAAGTTCATGCACTCCTACAAGATGATCGACCACCCCAATGTGACAAACTGCATCCTGGAGGGGAACCCCTTTCACGAATACGTGATTCGAGTGACCGAGAGAGTAGGAGCGGATTTCATCCTGAACGTGGTGATCAACAAGGAACGGAGCGTGGCCGGGGTGTTTGCCGGGCACTATGACGAGGCCCATCACGCAGGCTGTGACATGGTCTTTCGGCATTCCATAGCGGATTTGGACGAACCTGCAGATCTGGTGATCACCTCCGGCGGGGGCTATCCTCTGGATGCGACGTTTTACCAGGTGAGCAAGGCCTTGATCTGCGCCATGGATATTCTTCGAAAGGGAGGGACCATTGTGGTGGCCTGCGAGTGCCGTGAAGGGCTGGGGAGCCCGGAGTTCTGCGGCATCATGCGAACGGTGAGCAGCCCGGAGGCCTTTTTTTCGCACTACTCGGATCCCGAGAATTTGGTCATCGATCAGTGGTGCGCCCAGAACATCTATCAGGCCATCGATCATGCCGGAAAGGTCTACATCTACTCCCCGGGCCTTTCCCACGAGGACCTGGAGAAGACCGGGGCCGTCAAAACAGAGGATGTGCAAGACACCGTGAATGCCCTTCTGGAAAGCCATGCCCACCCGGTGGTGATCCCCGACGGGCCTTACGTGGTGGGGAGGGTTCGACCGGAGTAAAGGCGGGTCTTCTCCAGGCGGATGCGCGTTCCCTTGGTCGGCCGGGGAGGCGATCCAGCTGGAGGAGATGCTGGGAAAGGGCAAGCCGACAAGCGGTGCATAGGGGGCAAGAAGGACGTCCCTCCGGAAACGGCCGTCACAAAAAGAAAGGGGGTGATGGGTTTCCCACATGGATTCGAGGCGTTGGTTCAAAGCGCACTTATTCACCTTTTCTGGGAGACAAGGAGGAGAAAGATGAAAAGGATCGCTCTGGCGGTTGCGCTGACCGCGGCAGTCATGGTTCTCGTAATGGGATCGCCGGTTATCGCCGGTGAGAAGGTCAAGTGGAGAATGGGGAGTTGCTGGACCGAGGCCATCAACCTCTACCACGGCGACAAGGCCATGATCCAGTACGTCAAAGATATGACCAATGGGGACTTCGACATCCAGTGGTTTCCTTCAGGTTCCCTCATGAAGGCGTTTGAGTACTTCGACGCATGCAGCAAGGGTGTGGTCCAGGCCGTGGGCGACTGGCCCAGCTACTGGGTGAGCAAGGACCCGGCCTTTGACTTCCTCGGGTCCATGCCGTACGGCTTCACCAACATGGACTACATGGTGTGGTACTACCAGTACGGCGGACGCGAGCTCTACAACGAGGCCTTTGGCAAGTTCAACATGATGTACTTCAACCTGGGCGCCACGCCTATGGAGTCGGGCTTCCGCACCACCGAGAAGGCCGGCCCCATCAAGACCATTGACGACTACAAGGGGCTCAAGGTGAGGACACCGGCCCGGTCGACGATTTCGATCCTCCAGAAGCTGGGCGGCGCGCCCATCAAGATGCCGGGCGGCGAGATCTACCTGGCCGTGGAGCGTGGCACCCTGGACGGGGCCGAGTTCAGCGCTCCGGGCATTGACTGGGGCATGGGGTTTGCCGAGATCACCAAGTACTGGAGCGTCCCCTGCTGGTTCCAGCCGGCCACCCAGTCGGGAACCATGGTGAACAAGGCTGCCTTTGAGAAGCTGCCCGACCAGTACAAGAAAATTTTCAAGACCGCGTGCATGGCCGCGGCCATGGAGAGCATGACCTTTTACGAGGCGGATTCGGCCCGGGCCATCCCCAAGTTCAAGGAAAAGGGCATCGAGATCGTGGAGCTGGACGACGCGAGCCTGAAGAAGCTGGATGACCTTTCGGGTGAGTACATCATCGAGTCGGCCAAAGAGCGGAAAGGCCTCTTTGCCAAGATCCTCCGGTCCCAGCTGGAGTACCTCCGGGACTACAAGGACTGGCGCGACATGACGGGCAAGTTCGGCTACGGGTTCCATCCCTCCTACGTGGATGACGCCCTGGCTGCATTGGATGAGATGGGCGTGAAGTAATTCGAAAGCAAAGAGGTCCCAGGGCGTCGTGCCCGGGGGCCTCTTTGTTCGTATTCCCTCGGCGTTTCATTACCGTCTGCTTGAATTGATGACCCCTGTCCCGTCTAAGAAAGGTAGACCCATGCAGCTCAAAAAGATCTTGAAAGGGATGGATCAGGTCAGTGAGTGGTCCGGCCGAATCTTCGTCTGGCTGGTGATTCCGCTCACCGTCGTAGTGGCCTACGAAGTGGTGTCGAGACGCTTCTTCAACAGCCCGCACATCTGGGCCACAGAGGTGACGGACTACATCTACGGGCCCCATTTTATGCTGGTTGCGGCCTACACCATGCTTTATCAGGCCCACGTGCGGATCGACATCATCTACCAGCGGTTTTCCCCGAGGACCCGGGGCATTCTGGACGTGATCACGTACACGCTCTTTTTCTTCCCGTTCTGCATCATCGTCTTCTACCAGGGACTCATTTACGCGGGGACCTCCTGGTCCATCGGGGAGACGAGCGAATCCGCGGCCTTGAGGATCGTACCTTTGGTCAAGACCGTGATCCCAGTCACGTTCGCCCTGCTCCTGAATCAGGGCCTTGCGACCTACATCCGTGCCATCGCACAGATGGTAAAGGGGGAAGAGGTATGAGTGCGGAATTCATCACCATCGGTATGTTCGTGGGGCTCCTGATCGGGCTCTTCATGGGCCACCCTCTGGCCTTTGTGCTCGGGGGGCTCGCCACGATCTTCGGATTTCTGGGATGGGGACCGTCCTGCTTCTACCTCTTTCTGAACCAGATCTGGGGCACCATGGACAACTACATCCTGGTCTGCATCCCCCTCTTCATTCTCATGGCCCAGCTCCTGGATCAGTCGGGCGTAGCCGAGGACCTTTTCGACACCATGCGGTACCTGTTCGGCCCGCTTCGCGGAGGTATCGCTGTGGCCGTAGTCGTGGTCTCCACCCTGTTCGGAGCGTGCACCGGGATCATCGGGGCCTCGGTCGTGACCATGGGCCTCCTGAGCATGCCGGTCTTCTTGAAGTACGGGTACAACAAGCGGCTGGCTTCCGGCGCCGTCTGTGCCGGGGGGACCCTGGGGATCCTCATTCCTCCGAGCATCATGCTCGTGGTCATGGCCGACCAGTCGGCCCTGTCCGTGGGCAAGCTCTTTGCCGGCGCCATTGTACCGGGGATCATCCTGGCCTTTCTTTACATCGGGTACATCATTATCCGGTGTCTGATCCGGCCTGACGACGGACCTGCACTCTCCAAGGAGGAGCGGGCCAAGATGCCGGCCGGCAAATTGGCCCTGCGGGTGCTCAAGAGTATGGTGCCTCCCATGATCCTGATCATCGGCGTACTGGGATCCATCTTCACGGGCATTGCCACGCCCACCGAGGCCGCCGCCGTTGGTGCGGTGCTCGCGTTTGTCATGACCGTGGCCTACGGCAAGTTCTCCTGGCGCGGGCTCCTGACCGCCGTGATCAACACCTCCAAGACCACGTCCATGGTGATCATCATCCTGGCCTGTGCGGCCTGTTTCTCCGGGGTCTTCATGGGGTCCGGCGGCGGGGAGGTGGTGAAGAACCTCATTTTCGGCATCGGCTTCGGCAAGTGGGGCACCTTCATCGTCATGATGGTGATCCTGTTCTTCCTCGGCATGTTCCTGGACTGGATCGGGATCATCATGATCTGTTTTCCCATCTTCCTGCCCATTGCCGTGGAGCTGGGGTTTGACAAGGTCTGGTTCGTGGTGACCATCGCGGTCATGCTCCAGGACTCGTTCCTGACCCCGCCGTTCGGGTATGCCCTGTTCTACCTGCGTGGGGTGGCCCCGCCCGAGGTGACCACGGGCGATATCTACTGGGGGGCGTTTCCCTTCTGGAGGCTCATGGAGCTCGGGCTCATCACCGTGGTGATTTGGCCCGACACCATCCTGTGGCTGGCCAACACGTTGGTGAGGTGACGGAAAGGGGCAGGAAAAGCAGGTATTGAGTGAGCGGGCCCGGGAACGCCGCCTGCAAGAACAGCCGGGCAACAGGGCGGAAATGATGTGGAGTGCGGGGCAATTCCCGGCCCAATGGACCCCTGACAGTATGGAGGGACCCTGATGATCCCATTGATTCCAGAAATCAAGAAAATTTTATATGTCACCGATCTTTCGAAGAACGCCCGCTATGCCTTCGGGTATGCGGCCCACTTGGGCAATCTGACCGGCGCCGGTATCACGATCCTTCACGTGCTGGAGGAGCGATCGCCCTATTCGGCCTCCCTGGTCATGAACATCCTGGGTGAGGAGAAATGGAAAGAGCTTCGGGAGACCAATACCCAGCAGGTCACGGAGACCATCCGTGATCGGCTTCAGCACTTCTGTGAGGATGTCAGCGCCCAGATGCCGACGTGCAGCTTCATTACGGATGATATTGTCATCAAGATCGGCGACCCAGTGGAAGAAATCCTGCGCTTGGGAAAAGCGGGGAATTTTGACCTGGTGGTCATGGGCGCACACGGACACGGCATGCTGGAGGACGCCATGATCGGCAGCACGTCCCGGCGGGTTCTGCGGCGCTGCACCAAACCCGTCCTGGTGGTCCGGCTTCCAGTGAACGGAAAGGCCTAGGGCAAGGGCAAACCTTGAACCGGAAGCATTCCGGGTCCTGAGAGCGCAGGCACACTCGATCCGCGCGTTTCACGAGATGCGAATGCTCGGCGAGGCGTTCCGGGACCTGGCCGGGAGAAGCAGGAGCCCGGCATGACAGAAAACATCAAGCTCGCCCTGGCTATCGCGCTCCTCGTGGGCGTTTACCTTCTGACCCGGCGGGTGAACGCGTGGAGGGCCAAAAGGGCGCTGAGCGGCGTGATCCGAATCCTCGAGCAGGCCGAGGCCCGGGACCCGGCCTCTGCCGTCCCGCTCTACCGCGCAAAGGTCGGTTTCTCCTCGATGGGCGTGCGGGACTTCCGGCCGGGGGCGGTCCAGGCCCTCCTGGCGAGCGGAGTGGTGGGAAAGACCGAGGAAGGAAAGTATTACCTGAAACAGGAAGGCCCGGATTCTATGAGGAAGCCGTCCTGAGCGTTCCATTCTACTGCTGGCATTCCTGAGAAGCCTGACATGGGCAATGGTTTTGATACAGAACCACTGAAAAGAGAGAACCTGTTGAAGACGAACGCCGGCGTGAACAAAAAAAGGAATCTTCCTCATAAGCCGGCCTTGGAGCGGAGACGGAATCGAACGTCTTGGCCCCTTCTTGTCGCGTTCCTCCTTTTTTTGTGCGGAACAGCCGGGACGGCGGCGGCATCCGGAACGTCCTGGGAGGTCGATCGGGGAGCACTCCATGCTTCCGCTCACGGCGAATTCACCTGTTTGGACTGCCACGATGATGTGGCGGGTCAGGCCCTGCATCCCAATCCCGACCGCGTGAATCAGGACCCGAGAGAGGCCTTCGCGCCGGATGCCTGCGCGGCCTGTCATGAAATGGTGCTGGAGGAGATTCAGGAAGGGACCCATGCCGGCGAGCCGGTAGAAGATCCTGACCTGTACGAAGCCTGCGTCGAATGCCACGATCCCCACAAGGAGATGCGGGCAGAGGACCGGCAGGCAGGCAGGGTGGATCCTGCAAGGCCCATCGAGGCGCAGTGCGGCGCCTGTCACGAGGCCAGGAGCGCCCTGCCTCCTCTAGACCCGGATGACAATGCCTGCATGGCCTGTCATGGTCTGACCGCCCCTCTGGAGGATACGGATGGGGAAAGGGTGAAGAGCCTTTGCTTCCACTGCCACGGCGCCGCAGGGACCGAGGCACAGAGGCGAACGGAAAAGCAGGGTTCGCCGATTCGGCAGGAAGACGTGGAATCGTCCCCCCACGCCGACGTGGGCTGCACGGTCTGCCACCCCGGGGCAACGGCCTATCCCCACTCGGAACAGCGCCTGGGAGATTGTGGTCAGTGCCATGAGCGGCACGATGAGAAGGTCGCCCATGACGCCCACGCACGGGTTGCCTGCGAGGCCTGTCACCTGGAGGCCGTGCGGCCGATCCGGGATCCGGCCTCGGGAAGGGTGATGTGGGAGCGGCAGCAGGTCGATTCCTCTCGGGTCCACGCCATGAAATGGGGCGGGGACCAGGACCGCTGCAGGCGATGTCACGTCCACGGGAATACCGTGGGCGCGGCAGCCATGATTCTTCCTCCCAAGAGTGTCCTCTGCATGCCCTGCCATGCCGCCACGTTTTCGATCGGGGACACGACCACCGTGCTCTCCCTGATCCTTTTCCTGGCGGGAATGGTGATGCTGGGGGCCTACGTCCTGAGCGGCTCCACAGGGGAAGATCGGGAGAGGAGCGCGCCCGCGGCTTTCCTGATCCTGATCGCAAGGGGCATAGACGCTCTGTTTTCGCGACGAATCGGGCCCATTCTTCGGGTTCTTTTCTGGGACGGGCTCCTTCAACGGCGCCTCTTCCGGCAGTCCCCGAAGCGCTGGGGAATCCACGCCCTGATCTTCTGGCCCTTTGTCATCCGTTTCGTCTGGGGGATGGCCGGGCTCCTCGGGTCCCTGTGGGCGCCGGGCTGCGAGGGTGTGTGGGTCCTCCTGGACAAGAATCATCCGGTCACTGCCTTGGTGTTCGACACGACAGGTCTCATGGTGATGCTGGGCGGGGTGTTGGCCCTGGCCCGCAGATCGCCTGAGGCCTCCTCGGGCGCCCGGGGCCTGCCGAGCCGGGACCGCGTGGCCCTGGTCCTGATCCTGGTCGTGGTGGTCGTTGGGTTTGTCCTGGAAGGAATGCGCATGGCCATGACCGGGGGAACTCCGGGATCGGGATTCGCGTTTGTGGGTCAGGGAATGGCCTCCCTGTTTTCCGGGGCCCAAGACCTTACGACAATCTATGGATTTGTCTGGTATGTCCATGCCGTGCTGACCGGGGCCTTTATCGCCTATCTGCCGTTCAGTCGGCTGATCCACATCATTATGGCCCCGATCGTCCTGGCCATGAATGCGGCGGCAGAGAAGTGAGGAGCATGAAGTCGCCGCGGTACTCGTGGAAACTGAGAATCGTAGAAAAAACATGAAGGAAAGAGGAATGGAAGACCACATCAAGCAAGACCTCATCGCAATTGTGGGGGAGGAGAACTACACGGACAGCCTGATGGATATGGTGTCCTACTCCTATGACGCCTCCGAGCACAGGCACAGGCCTTCGTGCGGGGTCTGCCCGCAGACGGCGGAGCAGGTGTCCCACGTCCTCCAGTTGGCCAACCGGGAGCACGTGCCGGTGATCCCGCGAGGGGCCGGGACCGGTCTCTCCGGCATGGCGGTCCCCGCTCAGGGCGGGATCGTCCTGGACCTCAGCCGCATGAACCGGATCGTCAAGATCAGCATCGAGGACCGGCTGGCCGTGGTGGAACCCGGCGTGGTCTACGAGACCCTGGAAAGGGCCCTCGAGCCCCACGGGTTTTTCTTCCCCCCGGACCCGGCCAGCGGGCCGGTCTGCACCCTGGGGGGGAACGTGGCCACCAATGCAGGCGGGGTGAAGGGGGCCAAGTACGGCACGACCCGGGATTACGTGCTGGGTCTCCAGGTGGTCCTTGCGGACGGTCGGATCATGAGGACGGGCTCCCGGGCCATGAAGAGCGTCTCGGGCTACGACTTGACCCGGCTTTTCGTGGGTTCGGAAGGGACCCTGGGGGTCGTGACCGAGATCATCTTAAAGATCAACCCCAAGCCCACGTTGACCAGCACGGGCATGGGCACGTTCGACGATCTCGAGGACGCGGGAAAGGCTGTGAGCCAGATTATGCACAGCGGCATTCTTCCCAGCGTGCTGGAGATACTGGGCAGGGAAACCCTTCGCGCCATCAATCAGAACACCGACCTCCACCTGCCCGAGGTGGATGCCATGCTCCTCGCTGAAACGGACGGATACACGCAGGAGGAGACGAACTTCCAGATGGCCAAGGTGCTCGAGGTCTTCCGGATGAATCACGCCAGGGAGGTCAAGCAGGCGGAATCCGAGGCGGAGGCGGCCGACCTCTGGAAGGCGAGGAAGTCCGCTTACGCGGTCCTGGCCCGTATTCAGACGCACTTCGTGCTTGAGGACGTCACCGTGCCCATGGGGAACGTAGCGGAACTCCTCAAGGGTGTGGCGGCGATCTCCAAGAAGCACAACCTCCAGATCGCCACCTACGGGCATGCCGGGGACGGGAACCTTCATCCCCAGATCCTCTACGACGGGTACGATCCCGACCAGGTCGAGCGGAGGGAAGCGGCGAGCGCCGATCTCTTTCAGCTTGCCGTGGACCTGGACGGCACCCTCACCGGGGAGCACGGGATCGGTTTGTCCAAGGCGCCTTACATGACCCTGGAGCACGATCCCGTGGCCATGGATGTGATGCGCTCCCTCAAGAAAACCCTGGACCCGAACAACATCCTCAACCCGGGCAAGATGGCGCTGGAGGGGTAACATGAAATCGAAATACGAATTTGAAGCAAAATACCGCGAGCAGATCCTTCAGTGCTCCAAGTGCGGCTTTTGCCAAGCGGTATGCCCGGTGTACGGATCGACCCTCCGCCCGGCCTACAATGCCCGGGGCAAGATGCTGCTGCTCAAGGAGGTGATGGACGGCCATATCGAGCTCAATGACGAGCTGATCGAGACCCTGTTCCAGTGCACCACGTGTGCGAGCTGTTTCGAGAACTGCCCGTCCGGGGTCAACGTGCCCGAGATCATCAAGGAAGTTCGAAAGGACATGGTGAACATCGGGTCCTGCCATCCGGCTTTTACGGGCATGAACGAGGTGCTCCAGAAGCACACGAACATCTATGCCGAGGACGAGCCCGAGGACTTCGAGCGCGAGCGCAACAAGAAGGCGGAGTACGTCTTCTTTATCGGATGCGTGGGCTCCTACCGGGAGGACGAGCCCGCCCTGGCCGTATTGGATCTCCTGGACCGCCTTGAGGTGGACTACACCCTGATCGACGAGGTCTGCTGCAGCGGCGTCCTGGAGGACGTGGGCTTTCAGATCAACGAGAATCTCTCCCGGCAGAACATCGAGCGCATCCTGGCCACGGGGGCCAGGGGTGTGATCACGAGCTGCCCTTACTGCTTCCGGACCTTCAGCAACAAGCCCCAGTATGCCGAACTGGGCGAGAAGGGCGTTCGCATCATGCATGTCACCCAGTTCCTCAAGGACTTCGATTTCGGGGTGAAAACGGACAAGCGCGTGACCTACCACGATCCCTGCGACCTGGGACGGCACTGCGGGATCTACGAGGAGCCGAGGCAGATCATTCGCGGGATCGCTCCCGACTTCGTGGAGATGCGTCACCATCACGCCGAGGCTCTGTGCTGCGGGGCCGGCGGGGGCGTTCGGGGCGCCTACCCCAAGAACTCCATCGCCATGGCGCGCAGAAGGCTCCAGGAGGTGGAAGAGGTAGGTGCGGAAGTCGTCTTGACCGAATGCAATTCCTGTGTGCATAACCTCTCCAACGCCAAGCTCCGGAAACAGAAGTTCCGGATCTACAACACCACGCAATTCATCAACGAGCTGATGGAAGATGCGGAATGAGCGGTGGAATGAGGCTTATCAATACTTGTTTTGAGGAGGAAGAACCATGAAAATCCATCAATACAACATGCCGGATGACCTCTCCTATGAGGAGAACCACTTTTGGGTCAAGGAGGAGGGAGACCTGATCGTCATGGGGATGGACGACTTCGCCCAGGTCATGGCCGGTGAGATCGTGTACGTGCAGCTCCCGGACGAAGGAAAGCGCATCAAGCTCGGGAAGAAGTTCGCCAAGGTCGAGTCCGGCAAGTGGCTCGGCAAGGTGTTCGGCCCGGTGAACGGAGAGCTGGTCGCCGTCAACGAGGAACTGGAGACCAACCCGGGCTTGATCAATGACGACTGCTACGGAAAGGGCTGGATGTACAAGATCAAGCCGGACGATCCGGGGGAGGTCGCCAACCTGATTCGAGGCCCCGAGGCCGTGGAGAAGTGGGTCCTGGCGGACATTGAGAAGTACGCGGAGTAACTCTCGGGGCTATGGGAAACCGCGACTACAGTGTCAATCAGCTTCTCCAGATGGAGGCCTGCACGAATTGCAGGCTATGTGCGGACGTGTGCCCTGCCGTGGCCGCAACCTCGGAAGGGGAGCTCTCCGCCGTGTACCGGATGAGGGGGCTCAAGGAGGTCCTCAAGGGCAGGACCGGGCTCTTCCAAAAAATATTCCGGAGGCGAACGCCTTCGCAGGAGGACTGGGAGCGCTTCAGCCGCACCGTCTTTCGCTGCACCTTGTGCGGGAACTGCCAGGAGGTTTGCCCGGTTGGGATTCATCTCAAGGACCTGTGGCTTTCCCTGCGCCAGGACCTCGTCCACTCCAAAGCCTACCCGAAAAAGATCGACATGATCCGCGAGAACCTTCAGGAAAGCCGCAACGTCTTTGCCGAGGACAACGAGGAACGGGCGGAATGGGTCGAGGACATGCGGGACGCCCCGGACCACGGCTACCTGAAGGACGAGGCCGAGGTGGTCTACTTTACGGGATGTGTGGCCGCTTACTTCCCCCTGGCTCAAAAGATCCCCATGGCCCTGGCCGAGATCCTGGATCGAAGCGGTGTGGACTTCACCCTCCTGGGCGAGGAGGAGTGGTGCTGCGGTTTTCCCATGCTGGGGGCCGGCCTTCAGGACATGTTTCAGGAGTTCATGGAGCACAACCTCGAAGCGGTTCGCGAGAAGGCCGCCACCCGGGTGGTCTTTGCCTGCCCGTCCTGCTATCAGATGTGGCGGGAGCATTACCCCCGCGAATTCGAGATCCTTCACGCCACCCAGTTCCTGGCGGACCTGGTGCGCAAGGGCAGGGTGCCTTTCCGGGACCAGGACCTGACCGTGACCTACCACGACCCGTGCGACCTGGGCCGGGGGGCCCGAGTCTTTGACGAGCCCCGTGAGCTCATTCGATCCCTTCCCGGGGTCCGGCTGGTGGAGCTTCCCCGCAACCGGGAGAACTGCCGGTGCTGCGGGGGGGGTGGGAACCTGGAGATGATCGACGCGGAGTTGTCCACGGAGATTGCCAAAGAAAAGATCGACGAGGTCCTGAGCACAGGCGCTCAGGCGGTCGTCACCTCCTGCCAGCAGTGTGTCCGGACCATGCTGACCTATGTGCGGAGAAACAAGGTTCCCCTGGAGGTGCTGGACATCACCCAACTGATCCATCGGGCCTTGAAGAAGGACTCAGAATAAGGATTTTTTTCAGAAAAACGAAGAGAGGCCTCTCTTGAAACTTTACAACCTCGGGAAGGTCCCCTGGGACGAGTCCCAGCTCATCTATCATGCCCTGGCCCACCGGGGGGAGGAGGCCCTCTCCCTGGTCTCGCCCGCCACGCCTTACGTGTGCATCGGGTTTCATCAGGATCTGGAAATGGAGGTGGATACGGCCTTCTGCCGGGACCACGAAATTCCGATGTTCCGACGGGACCTCGGAGGAGGGGCGGTGTACCTGGACGGGGATCAGCTCTTCTTCCAGGTCATCCTTCGGAAAGACAACCCCACGGTTCCCAAGAGGAAGGACGTCTTCTATCGTAAGTTCCTGCAACCCATTGTGCAGGTGTACCGGAAGATCGGAATCCCGGCGGAGTACAAGCCGGTCAACGACGTGATTTCGGGGACGCGAAAGATCTCAGGGACCGGGGTGGGGGAGATCGGGAACTGTATCGTCTTCGTGGGCAATGTGATCGTGGATTTCAACTACGATAGGATGGCCCGGATCCTGAAGGTACCGGATGAGAAGTTCAGGGACAAGGTCCACCAGACCCTCGTTGAGAACCTCTCCACGATTCGCCGTGAGCTGGGTCCGGAGGCTGCGGCCTCATGGGACGAACCGACACTCAACGTCCTGATGGCGGAAGCATTCCAGGACATCCTCGGGCCCATGGAGCCCGCGGAAAAAAGCCCGGACCTGGAGACCGAGATCGCGGAGCTGCGCGCCCGGATGACGGACGAGGCGTGGCTCTACCGGAAGGGCAAACCCATCCTGGAGCGGAGCGTCAAGATCCGGGCCGGCGTGAACGTGGTTCATCGGATGCACAAGGCCCCGGGCGGACTGATCCGCGCGGTGTTCGAGGCCCGGGAGGGCCGCTTCGGGAACGTTCGGGTGTCCGGCGATTTTTTCTGCTACCCTGAGGAATCCATTCAGAGGCTCGAGCGCATGCTCGAGGACCGGACCCCCGAGGAGGTCGAAGGCGTGCTCGACCGGTTCTACAGGGAGTTCGAGGTGGATACGCCGGGGATTGAAAAGGCCGACTGGCTGAAGGTGTTCACCATAAGATAACGCGATCACGCCTTCCCCGTTTCTGTTTGCGACGGGCCGCAGCGGTGCCCAGCATTCGGCGCTGCCTCGGATCGGGTGCGGGATACAAGCATTTTTTCCTTTCGAGGACGATCCTGCACCATGCGAAGGCGAGGAGATTCAACATCCACGGACACAAAGGAGGGCACCATGACATTCGACAGCAACGCGTTTCGCGACCTGAATCCGGGCCAGAGGGTCCTCATGGGTCCCGGCCCCAGTGATGTGCACCCCAGGGTCCTCCAGGCCTTTTCCGCTCCCTGCATCGGTCATCTCGACCCTGCCTTTCTCTCGATCATGGACGAGACCCAGCAGCTCCTGCGGTTTCTCTTTCAGACGGAGCACCCCCTGACCATTCCGGTTTCCGGGACCGGGAGCGCAGGCATGGAGACCTGTTTTGTCAACCTGGTGGAACCTGGAGACGAGGTGGTGGTGTGCGTGAACGGCGTGTTCGGGACCCGGATGGTGGATATCGTGAACCGGCTGGGGGGCGAGCTCATTCGCGTGGACGCCGAATGGGGAAGGGCCATTGACCCGGACGCGGTCCAAAAGGCGGTTCAGGGCAGAAGCCCCAAGGTCCTCGCCGTGGTCCACGCCGAGACCTCTACCGGCGTGTGCACGCCCCTGGATGACCTCTCCGGGATTGCACGGGACTGCGGGGCGCTTTTCCTGGTGGACATGGTCACCTCCCTGGGCGGGATGGAGGTGGCCCTGGACCGGATGGGCATCGATGCGGCTTACAGCGGCACCCAGAAGTGCATCTCCTGCCCTCCGGGCCTCTCCCCGGTCTCGTTCAGCGCCGCGGCCATGGAGGCCTTGAAGAACCGAAAAGGACCGGTGCTGAGCTGGTACCTGGACATGAGCATGGTGAGCAGCTACTGGGGCGCGGAGAGGAAGTACCATCACACGGCCCCGATCAACATGATCTACGCCCTGCGCGAGGCCCTGCGCCTCATCGCAGAGGAGGGGCTGGAGGCCCGGTTCGAGCGGCACCGAAGGAATCACCGGGCCCTGGTGGCCGGGCTGGAAGCCATGGGGCTTTCCATGCTCGTCCCGGAGAACGAGCGCCTGCCCATGCTCAACACCGTTCGAATTCCAGACGGGGCCGATGACGTGAAGGTGCGCAAGACGCTCCTGAGCGACTTCGGCATCGAGATCGGGGGCGGTCTCGGGGATCTGGCAGGCAAGGTGTGGCGTGTGGGAATCATGGGGCATGCCTCGTGCGAGAGGAATGTCATTCTCTTCCTGACCGCCTTGGAGGGCATCCTCAAGGCGCAGGGCGTGACCGTGAAGCCGGGCGGAATGGAGGCCGCGGCAGCGGTGTACGACGAGGATTGAGCCTCATCGCACAGGGTGGAATCTCCTTTTTGTGAAAGGGGGCCGGGCCGCTGGGGCTGCGAGCCGGCAGCAAGGGGCCGGGAGGAGCGAATGGATCGTGAGAAGTTCATCGAGCAGCTGGGCGAGATCGTTGGGCCGGATCACGTCTTGACATCGGACATGGACCTCGTCCTGTACGGGTACGACGCCTCCCTCGTGAGGGGAAAGGCGGATGTGGTCGTCCTGCCCGGCAGCACGGAAGAGGTGTCCCGTGCCATGGCCCTGGCTTATGAGGAAGGCATCCCGGTGGTCGCTCGGGGGTCCGGCACGAATCTGAGCGGGGGAACCATTCCCCACCAGGGTGGGATGGTGATCCATCTCTCCCGCATGAACCGCATCCTCGAGATCGATTTCCCCAACCGGACCGTCACGGTGGAGCCGGGCGTCATCACCCTGGACCTCCAGAACCGGCTCCTTCGCGACAGCTTCATCTACGCCCCGGACCCGGCGAGCCAGAAGGTCTCCACCCTGGGTGGAAACGTGGGGGAGAACTCGGGTGGGCCTCACTGCCTGAAGTACGGGGTCACCACGAATCACGTGCTCGGGGCGGAGGTCGTCCTGAGCGACGGCACGGTGGTGTGGACGGGCGGGAAGGCCCAGGAGCCGATGGGGTTCGACCTCACGGGCCTTCTTGTGGGAAGCGAAGGGACCCTGTGCGTGGTGACGCGCATGATCCTGCGCATCCTCCGGGCGCCCGAGGCGGTCAAGACCATGCTGGCCATTTACGACACCATCGAGGATGCGGGCAACACGGTCTCCGCCGTGATCGCCGAGGGGATCGTCCCGGCCACACTGGAGATGATGGATCAGGTGGTGATGCAGGCGGTGGAGGAATCGGTCCAGGCCGGGTATCCCCTGGATGCCGCAGCCGTCCTGATCATTGAGCTGGACGGCATGGCCGACGGCATGGAGCGCCAAGCGGAGAAGATCCAGGAGATCTGCCAAAGGCACCACGTCCGGGAGGTCCGTGTGGCCAAGGACGATGTGGAGAGGGCCAGGCTCTGGGCGGGACGAAAAGGGGCCTTCGGCGCGATCACCCGGCTGAAGCCCAGCTACATGGTGGGTGACGGGACCGTGCCTCGGACCCGGCTGCCTGAGGTCCTCAAGCGGGTATTCGAGACAGGCGAAAAGTACGGTCTCCTCATCGGCAACGTGTTTCACGCCGGGGACGGCAACCTGCACCCTCTCATCCTGTTCGACGAGCGGGAAGAAGGGGAGCTGGAGCGGGTCAAGGCGGCGAGCTCGGAGATTCTCAAGATCTGCGCGGAGGTCGGGGGGACCATCAGCGGGGAGCACGGCATTGGTCTTGAAAAACTTCATGAAATGAGCTTTGTGTTTTCCGAGGGGGACCTCGAGGTCATGAGGCGGGTCAAAAGGGCCTTTGACCCGCGGGACCTCCTGAATCCAGGAAAGGTCGTGCCATGACAGAGCCTTCATCCATTCGAGCATCCCTCGAGACCGTCCTTGACCCGGAGGCGGTCCTGGACGATCCCAAGGTGCTCGAGGACTATGCCGTGGACGGGGTCCGGCCCCGGGCGGTAGTGCTCCCCGGGAACACGGACGCAGTCGCGGAGGTGGTTCGCCTCTGCCTGAGGGAAAAGCTTGCACTCATCCCCCGCGGCAGCGGGTCCAAGACGGCCGGAGGGTACCCTCCGGAGCGCCTCGATTTGGTCCTTTCCACGGAAAGGCTCCATCGGATCGTGGACATGGATACGGCCAACCTGACGGTCACGGCCGAGGCGGGGGTGCGTTTCCAGACGGTCCAGACCGCCCTGGCCGGGGAGGAGAACCGGTGCTATCTGCCCCTGGAGGACCCGGTAACCCTTGCGCCGGAGGAGATCTGCTCGGACCGGGAGAACCGGGGCTGCTTCATCCCCATGTCCCCCCCCCACAGCCGCACGGCTACCCTGGGGGGCATTGTGGCCGCTAACTCCAGCGGACCCACCCGGCTGCTCCACGGTCTGCCCAGGGATCTGGTCCTGGGGGTCCGGTATGTGACACCGGCCGGGGAGATCGTGGGCATGGGGGGAAAGACGGTGAAAAACGTCTCCGGGTACGACGTGTCCAAGCTCATGATCGGTTCGCGGGGCAGCCTGGGTGTGTTGTGCGAGATGACGTTTCGCCTGCTTCCGCTGCCCGAGCGTGTGGGCACGGCGGTTTTTGCCTTTGACGACCGCGAGGACGCCTGTGGGTTCGTGGACAGGGTCTTCGAGACCCCCCTCCTGCCGGCCGCCGTGGAAGTGCTCAGCCCCCGGGCCTTTGCCCTGTTGGTCCCAAAGCAGGGGGACGGGCCGGTGGACACGGTATGGGGTGTGGCTCTGGCCTTGGAGGGGGTGGAGGAGGCCGTCGGCCGCATGATCGGCGTGTTCAAGGACATGGGAACAGAGGCAGGTGCCCGGACGCACCTTCACTTGGAGGATGAGGCGCACGCCCGTTTCTGGGAGCACTATGGCCACGTTGAGGAAATCCTGGAGGGGCGGTACCCGAACCTCGTCTCGGTCCGGGTCGTGCACCCGATCTCAGGGTATGACACTGTGATGGGCCGGGTCGAAGCCCTCTCGGCAGAGAGGTCCCTGGATGCCGTAGGCGTTTTCCAGGCAGGGTCCGGGACGGCCCGAATCCTTTTCCTGCCTTCAGGAGGAGAAACAGAAGGGGTCGAGGAGAGGGTCCTCCCGGTCGTGGAAGGACTCCAGGAAGCCTGCGCAGGCTTGGGCGGGGGCCTTGTTGTGGAGAGGGCAGCGCCCGCATGGAAGGAAGCACTTCCCATGTGGGGTCCTGAGCCGGATGCCCTGATCGTGATGAAGCGGATCAAGGAGCAGATGGACCCGGAACGCCTCTTCTGCCCGGGCCGATTTATGGGCAGAATCTAGGGGCCCCTGGCGGATGTTTGAGACAGCCCGGTTTCATAAGGCGGGGTTTTCCACCCCCACGCGAAGAGAACCGCATCAAGCCGGCGGACGCCTTTTTCGGCGGTATAGGAAATGCCGCCCTACGATACCGATCCACGAAGATGAGGTGCGAGGAAGGAGACCATGAACATCCTCCAGTTGCGGAAGCTGTCCTACGATGAAGTGGCCCGGTGCAACCGGTGCGGCTTCTGCCTGCCCAACTGCCCCATCTACGCGGTGGAAAAGCGCGAGTCAGCGTCGCCCCGGGGCCGCAACGCCATCACCCGGGCCGTCATCGAAGGCCGTCTCACCTGGAGTCGGGATATCGAGCAGTCCATCTTCACCTGCCTGGGGTGTGGGGCGTGCACGGTGGCCTGCTTTCCATCGGTGGAGACCCGGGACCTGGTGATGAGCGACCGGACCTGCCTGGCCGGAGAGGGGCTCCTTCCAGAGGCCGCCGAGCGCGTTGCGCGGAGCATCGAGAAGAACCACAACATCTCTGAAGAGGACAACGACGAAAGGGGCGATTGGCGTGAGGCCCTGCGGGGGATTCCGGAAGACGCCTTTGAAAAGGATTCCGCTGAGGTCGTGTACTTCGTGGGTTGCGTGGCCTCCTTTTTTCCCATGGCCCAGAAGATACCGGCCAACATGGCGCGCATCATGGAACGGGCGGGGGTGGATTTCACCATCCTGGCCGGAGAGGAGTGGTGCTGCGGCTATCCCCTGATCGGGGCGGGTATGCCTGAGAAGATGGAGGCGCTCAAGGCCCATAACCTGCAAAAGGTGCGGGATGTGGGCGCAAAGACCGTCGTTTTTACCTGCCCTTCCTGCTACCAGACCTGGAAGAAGGCGTACGACACGGAGGCGGAGCTTCTCTCGGCCCCTGAGTTTCTGGAGCGCATGATTCAGCAGGAGAGGCTGCCTCTCAAGGAGGTGCGCTCCACGGTGACCTATCACGATCCCTGCGATCTGGGACGGTTGAGCGGGGTGTTCGAGCCCCCGAGGAACGTGCTCAAGGCGATTCCGGGCATTGAGTTGAAAGAGCTTCCCAACAACCGTCAGATGAGTGTGTGCTGTGGGGGAGGGGGGAACGTGGAAATGGTGAATCCCGAGCTCTCCGGCAGGGTCGCCCAGATGAAGATCGAGGAGATCCAATCGACCGGCGCGGACATGGTGGTGTCCTCCTGCCAGCAGTGCCTCCGGACGATTCTCTCCCGAGCTCGTCGGCAGAAGGTGCCCCTCGTGGTCAAGGATCTGACGGACCTGGTCATGGAGGCTTTGGACGGAGGGGATTCCTGAGAGGGGCGGCCGCGTCTTACGCCCCCACGGGGCAGGCCAGCTCGCACGCACGGCAGAACCGGATCACGGGGTTGGGGGCCGCGTCGTCCCCGATCTCTCCTTCGGGCAGCCGGGTCTCCCGATCCCGGTTGAGCTGCACGAGGCACTTCGGCCGGCTGTACACGCCTCCGGGAAAGGCCCTCTGGGGGCAGGCGCGCCGGCAGAGGAGGTCGCAGGATTCGCACGGCGAGAACGCCTCCAGGGGCTGGGTGGGCGGGAGGTCCCCCTGAATCAGAAGGGCGCGAAGTCGAATGCGCGGCCCCCACTCGGGGTGGAGCAGCAGATTGCTTCGCCCGATCACACCCAGGCCGGAAAGAACGGCGGCATCCTTGAGGAACAGCCCGCCCTTTTCCAGATGGTAGGGAAGGGGGTACGCGTTGAGCCCGTGCGTTTGCTCCAGCCACGTCTTCAGGTGCTCGGAGCGCTCCATGAGCAGCTTGTTGCCCCAGGTATTGCCCTGCTCCCACCAGTCCAGGCGCGGCTGATTCTCGGGATGGTGCAGCCCCAGGACCAGGACGGTACGGGCATCCGAAGGCCACTGCGCGACCGCAGCGTCGTTCGAGAGGCTCGTGGTCCACTCGCCCTCGGGCTTTGCACGGTACGAGGGGCCGTTTAGCACGTCCACCAGCCGGGCCAGACCCGCCCGCATGTCGGGGAAGGACTCCGCCTTTTCGAGGATGGCCGTAGCGGTATCGTTCTCCTGAATCATTTGTGCTTCTTCCTTCCCGCCGGTGCTGGCTTTCAATCGGTCAATGCCCATGAAGTCCAGCTCGGCCGAGATCGGCGCGGCGCCTCCTGGCTCCGCCGCACGCGAATGCCGCGAAGCGTGTGGTTCTGCTGCATGGCCCCGATGATGCCCGCGGTCGACCTCCAGGTCCGGTCCTGAGCGAGGCCCACCAGCGGTTCCAGATGCCGGTTGAGCACGCCGCGGTTGTAAGTCAGGGACAGCAAGGCGATCTGAACGGATAGCGGGGATTTCCTTTCGGGCCAGCCCGTTCATTTCCCCGGAATATCGCCGCGGCGGATTATCCGGACGGTTCCTCCACCCTCTTGAATCTCCCAGGATCGATGAAAAGGTTCTTGTGGTCTTTGTGTCTCAGAAAGGCTTCTTTCAACGCTTGGGATCCTTTCAGGTCCTCGTCCACCAGGTTCGTATTGAGCGACCGGAGCTCCAGCACCCCGTTCGTTACCTCGTAGGATACGACGTGGAAAAGGTCCTTGATGCTTTTCTTGGGCGGTCCCAGGTTCGTTCCGATCACCTGGATTTGGACGCAAGACGTGTCTCCTACCCTTATGGGGTATCCCCGGTAGTACATCTCGTCGTTTTTTGCATCATAGTGAATGAGGTATTCCGTATCCGAGTACTTCAGGACGATCATCCGCTCGTCGTCCACCGGTCCCTCTCCCTCGTCCGGAAGAGGTTCCCACACGCCCATCACGGAGGCGTCCACGGGAAGGGTATGCTGCTCCTGTAAAGGCGATTCGTACCTGCACCCGAAAAGCATCAAGGCCACCAGAATGGACGTCAGCATCCCACACTTCATGTTCGTTCTCCTCGATTCAAACGAGTGCACCCCGAAAGCGAGGGGACGGGGCACCCGGCATCGGGCAAATGCCGGGTGCCTCTTCCCGTCCTCACAAGGCTATGGCCCTGCGCCGTGCGGTGCAGCGCAGCTACTGCGCAAGATCGGCCTTATACACCAGGTTCGTGTCAATATGATACGTCCAGGGAAGCCCTTCGTTTTTCCACCCACCGAGCTTGCGCTGGCCGTTGTAGATGCTTTCTGCATTGTTGATTTTGTCTCCCTCGAACCCGCCGAGCATGTTGCATACGTCTTTCGGGTCCCACCCGGCATTGATCGCGGCTATACAGGAAAGACAGCTTCGTTTTCCGCTTCGGCACATGAAGATGAGTTTATCCGTTTTCGGGTCGAATCGTTCGATGAGATCTTTTTCAAAATTCAAGTTGTCGACCTTTTCATACTTTTTTCCACCCATTTTCCCCGTCCAAAACATTTTTGGAATGTTATACGCCCCGACAGGGTGGCCGATGAGCTGATACTCCGCCCGTGTCCTTGTATCCACGATAAAGGTATGCCCCGGGTCTTTTTGAACCATCTCATAGGCTTGGGAAGGAGTCACATTCCCGCCTTCATGCTCTGCTTTGATCTTGTAACTGAATCCTCCAAATGCCGTACCCGCAAACAAGAACAAACAAGCTGTCAAACCAAGGACCACTTTCTTCATCTTTTTCTCCTTTCTTGAATGTGTATGGCCGAAAAAGCCTTGCCCGTTTCTCTATTCATGCTCTTTTCTCTTCGCTTTGAAGAAGTCCAGGGCATTCAATACAAATCGTGCATAGGCCCCGGCCTGCCCGCCTCCCATCTCAATGGCCACATCAATGGTTTCATAAATCTCCTCATCCGTGGCTCCGGCCTGCATGGCCTGGTCCAGATGCCATTCCATGCAGGGTTCGCATTTTGTCACAATGGAAATGCTGAGGGCCATCAATTCTTTTGCCTTTTTCGGTAACGCGCCGTCCCGGAAGGCGTTTTCCTCCAACTCGAGGAGGGGTTTGTAGGTTTTGACGTGATTGAGGAATCGTAGGTGCATCTTTTTACGATCCTGAATGCTTTGCTCAATTTTCTCCAAGCTCAAATTTGCCATGGAGATCCTCCTTTTTTCTACCCCTTACTTCGCCGTTGTGTCCCTCATTCCCTGTTCCGACCGATGGATGGACAGGCGGGTAAAGGCCGGCCCGATGATTTCAAATACCACATTGGAGCTGATGACGACGGTCAGTACGACAAGGCGGTACTCAGGGAATTGGTTGGACGCCACGAGAGCCATCCCGATGCTGACCCCTGCCTGGGGCAGCAGGGCGGCACCCATCCAGCTTCTGGTTTCTCGGTTCGACCTGGCGATGACCGCCCCCACCCTGGCACCGACGTATTTGCCGACCGCCCGGCAAAGGATGTACGCCGTCCCGATCCATCCGATGCCCTTTAGCGCACTGATCTCAAGCAATGCGCCTGCCAATACAAAGAAAATCACCATGAAAGGCCATTCGATCCCTTCAATGGCGTGGAACGGGTATTCATGATGGGTTGCAACGTTTGCGACAACTGCACCCATCACCATGGAGGCAATCAAGTACGAAACGCCCAGCCGGATGGCCAACCCGCCGCAGATGAACACGATGCCCAGCGCCTCGGTCAGCGTGGGTTGTCCTTGCTTGATTCTCCCGGTGAGAAAGGCTGCAGGGAAACCCAGGATCAGACCCAGAAGCACTGCTCCCCCGATCTCCTTCCCTGCGATGAGGAGGAAAAAGGTGTTTCCGTCCACGTGATGAAATGATCGAACCACCACCACGGCAGTACCAAAGAGGATCAAGGCCCAGATATCGTCCAGTGCGACAATGGAAAGAAGCAATTGGCTGAACCTATTTTGAACCCCTGTCTCTGTGGTCACATCCAACACGGCGGCAGGCGCGGTCGCAGACGCAATGCTTCCAAGGAGAATGGCGATCTCTTTGGAGACCCCGATCCACAGGAGACCAAGCGTGACGAACAGGGCGGTGAGCAGCGCGGCACTGATGGAAATCCATAGGATTTCGCCTGCGTAATCGCGCAAGGCCTCCTTTGAGAGCTTGCCGCCCAAGAGAAACCCCACCATGAGAAGCGTCATGTCGGCGATAATATCAAAACGATCCGAAAAGACCTGTGGGATGAGATTCAGGAACTCTTTGCCGATCAGGATCCCGAAAAGCAGCAGCAGCGTGACTCTCGGTAAAAAGGTTCGACGAGCTACTGTGGATATCAGCAGCCCGAGCAAAAGAATGCCGCCAATGGTCAAAAGGAATTCCGATGAGTCCTTCATGATCCGATCTCGCCACCCATGGTTCCCCTTTCATGGGCGGGCCTTGATCCCTGACCTGCGCCGCTAAGTAACCTCCCGTTTCTGCATCAGGCATCTCCAGGCCCAGGGTGGATGGGGATGGTTTGATCCGAAGTGGCTGGTGATCAGGGAAAGAATTCTGAAGCTGGGCTCCGCGGCCAGCACGATATCCGTTGCAGTCCGCTGAGGGGGCCCGGGGCCTTGACGGTGCTCATCCGCGTTGCCCGCGATGGTGAGCCAGTGCCCCTCGTCCTTCAAATGAGCGGCGACATGGCGGGTAAACCGGTTTCGATCCTCTTGGGAGCGGAACGAGTGAAAGCACCCTCTGTCAAAGACAAAGTCAAAAGGAACCCCTTTAATCGTGTTCTCGAAAAAATCGACGAGCAGAAAATCACAGGAGACGCGGGCCATGGAAACTTTTTCCTTTGCTTTTTCCAGGGCGATTTCCGAGGTGTCCGTGGCGGTCACGTGAAAGCCTTTTTGGGCAAGCCACAAGGCATTGTCGCCCGTGCCGCATCCCACATCCAGCACCTTGCAGCTCGGGATCGGATATTGGGTCACGACGTCGACCAGGTTGAAATCCGGCTTCCCGACATCCCAGGGCGTGTTTTTTTCCTGGTAGCGTTTTCGGTACTTCTCTTTGACTTCCACTCCAGGCTCCTCTTCTCTCGCCCTGAACCTCTCTCGCACGTTCCTTCCTCAACCGCTCTTTTCACGGTTCATTCCCTTTCCAAGGCTCAAGGCCATCATGGCTATCACCCCCACACCGATCACGAGCACACCCCACAGGAGCCACGTTTTCCAGGGCACAGGGGGCGGCGGCGGGACCAGCTGACCCGAACCGCCGAGCTCCTTCTTGGACAGCACCGCGGCCTCCCTGAGCAGGCCTTCCTTGTCCCCGCCCATCATCCGGGCCAGGGTCCCGTGCTCGTCGCGCCCCTGCTCCTCCTGCCCGAGCCGGGCGGAGCCGTACGCCAGCATGAACGGGCCCTCGCCCCGGGCCACGAAGAGCAGCTCATGAGGCAGCCATCCCAGTTCCACGGTAGGGACGGTGCTGGGATCGCTGAATGCGTCTTCTTCCACGGCCAGCTTCCAGTACCGGTCCGTTGTCGGACCCACAGAAGCCGTATCCTGGACCAGGGTGGTTTCCTCAAAAGTGAGGTGATAAAAGACGCTGCGCTGCCGGTTTTGCCACGTCGCTTCCCGATCAGGCCGTGAAAAAAGGGTGGCCTCAGCCAGGGTGTTCTTCTCGTTGAACCGGAGCCTGAACCGGTCGGCAGGCAGCCTTGCCGTGCTCTCGTACGCATAGGCGGCGATTCCCCGTTCCCCATCCGTCTTCACGGAATTCCCTGCGAGGACTGTCCATTGCCTTTCCTGCTCCGGCTCTCCGCTTTTCCGAATGGCGAGGACCTCGGTGATCGCGATCCCTTCCCGGTCGGCCGGCCACGTGAGTCGGTAATAGCGGGCCTGTGTCTCAGGGACCCGGATTCGGTTCCTCCGGATCTCGTGACCGTGATACTGCATCCGAACCAGGGTCGCGCGGGGGACCAGGGATGTCCAGTGCGTCATGTCCCTGCTGGACTCTACGGAGACCGTGAGGACGAAGCTTGCCTCGGTCTCCTGCCAGGTGACCTCGAGCTCATGGACCGGGTCCCTGTGACTTCTGGCATCGATGATGTAACCGGAGAGCTCCGGTTTTTCCGGACCTCCTGCACCGTCCGAGAACACCTGAATCGAGGTCTGCTTGCCGCTCTTCTCGACCCGCATGGAAAGGCCGTCCTTCCCCGGCGGGTTTTGCCCCCCATACAGGGGAAAAATGGGCAGGATGTCGGCGTGCTCGGGGACCTCGATCGGTTTCTTCGGCCTGCGGATTACATGGGGCACCACCGCTTCCGCGCGGTTGAAGACCCGAATGTCGGCCAGGTCGTCCCGCGTCACCGTTTCATAGACCTCCCTGGGCACGGTGAGGCGGTAGACCGCTCCGGCCTCCTTCAGCGAAAGGGGCATGCCGTATGCGAAATCCATGGGCTTCGGCGCGGCCTCTGCCATGGACGGCGTCAGGAGGAGAACGACTACCAGGAAGACGCGTTTCATAGGGCCTCCTTGGTGCGAGCCGGTGGAAGCGGAGAAAAGTATCCAATGAGCAGCATGAGGGAGCCAACGCAGAGGAAGGACACGATGCGCGCCACTGTCCCGGTCCCGGCCAGGTCCACGACAAAGAGCTTGATCACGACCAGCGTCAGGATGGATGCGCCTGCAATCCAGGCCGGGCGGCTGCGCTTCCGGGTGGCGCCGAGGGTCGCGACCAGGGCGGTCACCCCCCAGAGGATGGAGAGTGCGGCCTGAAAGAGGACCGACCTGTACAGGCCTTCCGGGGTGTACGGGACCTGGGCCCAGAAATGGATCGTCCGGGCCACCACGGCGTTGAGGAGAAGAAACCCGGCCCCGTAAACGATCATTCTCAGGACCGGCCCGCCTGACGAATGGCCAGACCGCCGGAGCCGATCCTCCCGGTGATGGATCCAATACAGCATCAGGAGCAGGAGATAGAGCTGGGTCAGCTCCACGGGGTTGATCACCGGCACAAAGGGAAGGGGTGCGGGATCGCCGGGATGGAGGTTGATCAGGACGGTCCATCCGAAGAGGCAGGCCATGGGAAACGCGGTCCCTTTCCCGAGGTAATGCTCCCGAAAATGCCGGATCGGCCAGGAGAGGCGATCCCCTTTGCTGAGGAGGGCCAGGACGGCCACGCCCGGTACCGCTGCCCAGGCGCAGTACAGCCACGTCCCCTCTCGCCCAACCAGCAGGCCCACGGCGTAAGCAGCCTCCCGGGCCAGAATGACGAGGAGGACCCACAGCGTGGCCTGGTGCCACAGGGGAACGGCCTTTGCCGGCCAGGTCTTTTCGCAGGTCCAGAGCAGCCGGTACTGGGCAAGAAAGGCAACGGCCCAGGCCACGGATTCCGCGCGTGCAAAGAAGTGGGGTCCCCCTCCGCCACCCAGGTGGTGCAGGCATGCAAGGGCCATCATCGGTAACAGCAGGAGAGGCGGATAGGAGATCGCTTTCCAGGTCAAGCGCCGACTGACCACATCCATGAGCAGGAAGCTGAGGGCCCCGTGGACCAGTACCGCCGTGATCGTGTCCTGCCATGCGACAAAGCGGTCGATCTCGAGGAATGCCGCCCCGAACCACCACAAAACCCCCCAGATCATGAGGGGGACGGCCACGGGACGCTCCCATGCATGCAGGAGATCGGATCTCCTTGCGAGATACCAGCCGGAAAAGAAACCGGCCAGGCTGATGAGAATGCAGCCCACAAAAAAGCTGTTGGCCACAGGGATCTCGCGGCTGGGCAAGTGCGAGGAGAGCAGGAAGGAGATGCCGGAGCCCGCTTGCAGGAGCACGCCGAAGATGCGGGGCAGGGGCCGCTTCTGACGGATCCCGATCCAGAGGATAGCGCTTCCCTCGATGGCCCATGCCGCAGAGGTCCATCGGCCGTCCAGGGCCAGGGGAATGGCCAGGCTTCCGAACACGACACCGAACGCCAGGAACGACTCGATCAGCATGCGCAGACCGTCCATCCTCCGGCGCCGGAGTACGGCAGCGAGCAGGATGTAAAAAAGCCCGAGGCCCAGGGCGCTCATGGCCAGGCCGTACTCCGTATCGCGAACCAGGCCGTACTGGAGCCCGAACGCCACCAGAGGCACGCCGAAGACCAGGGTGCCGTCAACATAGCCCCTGAAATTCGGAGGCTGGCGAAGAGCGTACAACACGGACAGGGTCACATAGTAGAGAAAGAAAAGGATGAGAAACGGCTCTGTGCTGCGGAAGTATTCGGGCTGGTAGGACTGGCTCCCCCAGAGGGAGGCAATGACAAAGGTGAAGAAGAACCCGATCAGGTTCAGCTCCCGCCATGCCCTGCGCCAGGCAATGAGGACGATGCCGAGGTTGAGCAGGGCATAGTAGGAAAACAGGACCACGTGGCTCCCGGT